>CDZV01039229.1_pt1 | contig 260075 bp, 256 predicted proteins | sample 554851 | NCBI WGS metagenome assembly CDZV01 (sample SAMEA3182090, study PRJEB8094) | gut metagenome | biome: human; feature: gut; material: Stool; isolation source: human stools | place: Canada | collected 2013-03-12
AAAAACAGTTCCGATTTACACCCCGTATTTCTCCTATTAGTAGAGGAAGTAATCTTAGCACAAGTTACATAGATTACTTTCCGAGCCATCAGCAAAGAAAAGGAGGATATGGAGCATGGAAAAGCAACAAAAAGCCACGGTTGGCTTACAGCCAACGGAACCAAACACATTATATCAAAAACCAACCAATCACGCAAGGAGGATGCCTATGGAGCAGAACAAACGAGAGCAGTTTATCATCCGCCGAATCGGCGGCACCACCTACAAGGTCAGAGTCGTGTTCAACGAAAGCGGCGGCGAGACCATGGAGGATAAAATTTTGCGGATTGTACGCAATGATATGGTTACAAACGACGGAACCTATGGTATAATGGAGACACCACAAATGAGCCTACAGTCTGAAAGGAGCGCATCATGAGCGCGAAACAGACTGAAAGCAAGATTACCGCTCTTTATGAGCGGCTGTCCCGTGACGATGACAACGCCGGGGATAGCAATTCCATCGTGAATCAGAAAAAATACCTCGAAAGCTATGCCCAGCAGAGAGGCTACACCAACTGCCGCCATTACACCGATGATGGCTGGAGCGGCGGCAATTTCGAGCGGCCTGCATGGAAACAGCTTATCGCAGACATTGAGGCAGGTAGGGTTGCCCATGTGATCGTCAAGGATATGAGCCGGGCGGGGCGTGACTATCTGCAAACCGGATTTTACACGGAGGTATTCTTCCGGCAGCACGGCGTTCACTTTGTCGCTATTGCCAACAGCGTGGACAGCGACGACCAGAACAGCAACGAGTTTGCCCCCTTCCTCAACATCATGAATGAATGGTATCTGCGCGACCTGAGCCGCAAGCAGAAAACCGCCATTCGTGTCAAAGGGGAATCCGGCAAGCCAACCACCAACTGCGCCATCTACGGCTATAAGAAGGACCCAGAGAACAAATACCACTGGCTGATCGACGAGGAAGCGGCCGCCGTGGTGCGCCGTATTTTCCGATTAACCATTGAGGGCAAAGGCCCCTACGACATCGCCCGTATCCTGTTTGACGATAAGATCGACACGCCTGCGGTCTACTTCGGCAAGCAGAACAAGGGCGTCTGGAAAAGTAAAGAGGAATTTCCCAACCCATATAACTGGAGCGGCTATATCGTCGGGCAGATTTTATCCAAGCCGGAGTATATGGGGCATACGGTGAATTTCCGTTCCCACAAACAGTCCTATAAGGATAAAGCGCCCGTCATGAATCCGCCGGAGGAATGGCTGATCTTCGAGAACACCCATGAAGCCATTGTGGATGCGGAAACATGGGAGCTGGCGCAAAAGCTGCGGAAAACACCACGGCGGCATGACACGCTGGGCGAGGCCAATCCGCTGACGGGACTTGTGTTCTGTGCGGACTGCGGCGCAAAGATGATGAATCATCGTTCACGGGGCGGTACGGAGAACAATCCCTATCCGTCAGATTTCTACGATTGTTCTACCTATACGCTGGCACATCAGAAACGCACCCACGCTTGCAGCGGACACTATATCCGCAGCAAGGTACTCCGGGAGCTGATTCTGGAAACCATCCGGGCTGCCAGTACCCTTGCCATCTCCGACCGGGACGCTTTTCTGGAGAAGGTACGCTCCGCCTCCCAGCTGCGGCAGGCAGAAGCGGCCAAGGAAACCAAGCGGAGGCTGAACAAGGACAAAAAGCGGATTTCTGAGCTGGATACCATCATCAAGAAGCTCTATGAATCCTTTGCCGTCGGGCGCATCACCGGCGACCGGTTTGACAGTCTGCTGGCAGAATATGAGGCGGAGCAGAAAGCACTGATGGAATTTGTCTCCGAAATGGAAACACAGATGTCTGCTTTTACCGAGGACACCGACCGAGCCAAGCAATTTCTGGAGCTGGCAAAGAAGTATACGGACTTCTCCGAGCTGACCACACCTATGATCAATGAGTTCGTGGAGAAGATCATCGTCCACGCCCCGGAAAAGATCGACGGCGACCGGGTGCAGGAGGTAGAAATTTACCTGCGGTTCATCGGGCGGTTTGAGCTGCCTGTCACAGAGCTGACCGAAGAAGAAATCAAGCGACAGGAGTTCTTGAAGAAAGAACGCATCCGCAGCCGGGAGCGGTATCAGAAGCTGAACTCCGGCCAGCGTACCGTAGGTGTTCCGGTCACGCTGACCTGCAAGTGCTGCGGGCAGGAATTTGCGTCCAAGCGGACGAACACCTTGTTCTGCGGCCCCAACTGCCGGGCGAAATTCTACCGGCAGGAGGCGGCGGAGAGCCGCAGCCGGGAGTGTATCTGCGAAAACTGCGGCAAGGTGTTTACCACAACGAGGTCAGATGTGAAATATTGCGGTGACGATTGCCGTTATGCGGCGCAGATCAAGAGGCAGGGCGCACGGAAGAAAGCCTTGCGAGAGGCAAAAATTGAACCGGCAGCGCCGGAGAAAGAAACGAAATCAGCATAAGATAAGACGCAAACGGCGGCTTGCCCCAGGTCGGGCAGGCCGCCTTTTTTGCGCAGAAATGGAGGTACAATGAATCTTTTTGAAATTGTCAAATACGGCGTAAGCTGCCGGGAGGCAGCGGAGCGGTACGGCGTGGAGGTCAACCATTACGGCATGGCGCTTTGCCCATTCCACAATGACCGGCACCCCAGCCTGTATGTGGCGGACGACCACTATTATTGCTTTGCCTGCGGGGAGCACGGCGATGTGATTGATTTTGTAAGCAAGCTGTTCCGGCTCTCGCTGTATGATGCAGCGCAGAAGCTGGCAGCAGATTTTCACCTTACCCCGGACAAGCCGCCCAGCGCAGCGGCGCTCCACGCAAAGCGCATCCGAACAGAAGCACAGCAGCTCAGAGAAAACGAGCGGCTGTGCTTTTCTGTTTTGACCGATTACGCCCGTGTGCTGCGGGACTGGAAGGTTCGGTATGCGCCAAAATCTTCGGAGGAAGCACCTAACGCACGATTCGTGGAAGCCTGTCACAGACTGGACGAGACGGAATATTACTTGGATATTCTCACTTCCGGCGATTCCCACGAACGTACCGAAGTAATTCAGCAGCAGATGGAGGACGGCAAGCTGGACAGGCTGCGTCAGCGCTTAGAGAAAATTCATAAGGAGGAAACCGAAGATGGATATGACACCGCAGACGTGGCCTGAGTGGTACGACGGCAGGCACATCAATGAGGTGCTGTTCTGCCAGCAGTTTTTGGAGAAACACCCCATGAAATGTGTTCGAGGTCGGCTTTTCACCGTGGACGGGCTGATTGAGGATGAGGGACAGATCGGTAATCTCATTCTGGAAGAAATCTCCGGTGTGCTGACCGCCAATCTTTCCAAGACGGTTGCAAACTTACTTGCCAGCATTAAGCTGTAAGCCTATTCGCCGCCGCTGCCCATTGAGACGGACCGTATCCATGTTGCCAACGGAACCTATTTCATGGACGGCAGCTTCAGTACCGACAAGAGCTACTGCAACAATCGTCTGACCGTCTCCTACAATCCCAACGCGCCTACACCGAAACGCTGGCTGCAATTTCTGTCCGAACTACTGCAAGAAGATGATATTCCAACCTTGCAGGAGTTTCTCGGCTACTGCCTGCTGCCTACCACCAAGGGGCAGAAAATGCTCATGCTGATCGGCAAGGGCGGCGAGGGCAAAAGCCGCATCGGTCTTGTCATGCGTTCCCTGCTGGGCGACAGCATGAATACCACCAGCATCCAGAAGGTGGAGAGCAACCGATTCAGTCGCGCAGACTTGGAAAACAAGCTCCTGATGGTGGACGATGATATGGATATGAGCGCCCTGCCCAAGACCAATTATATTAAATCCATCGTGACCTCCGAGTGTAAGATGGACATGGAACGAAAGGGAGTTCAGAGCTACCAGAGCCAGCTTTATGTCCGCTTCCTCTGCTTCGGCAATGGTGCGCTGACCGCCTTGCACGACAAGTCCGACGGCTTCTTTCGCCGTCAGATCGTACTGACCACCAAAGACCGGCCAGCAGGCAGGGCGGACGATCCATTTCTGGTGGATAAGCTGCTGCGGGAGAAAGAGGGTATCTTCCTCTGGTGTCTGGAGGGTCTGCACCGACTGATTGGGAACAACTATCAGTTCACAGTCAGCAACAAGGCCAGAGAGAATATGGAAACTGTCAAGCGCAGCAGCAACAATGTGATTGAGTTCCTGCAATCCGAGGGCTACATCCGCTTCAGGGCCGACAGTGAGGCCAGCTCCAAGGCGCTGTATAAAGAGCGGTAAATGTTCCCCGAAAGGCTCTTGCCATCCTTGCAGCAGTCCGAATGATTTTTGCGTTGGATGGCGACGAGGAAAGACATGCCAGAATGCGCTCGTCTGTATGGTAATCGCTTCGGCTCTGTACTCTGGCGCTTTCCGTCAGCAAGTTCACCCGGTCGGCGCACCGACGGAGGGCGATTTCCCGCAATGCGGTGAGATTTTCCAGCGTGAAAAAATTAACTGTTGCCCGCTGCGCCTGATCTTCCCGGTACACATTTCCACTTGCCAGTCGTTCCAGCAACTCCGCAGGCTCAATATCCACCAGTTCTACCTGATCTGCTTGATCAAAGGTGGAATCCGGAATGCGCTCCCGCACAAGAATTCCGGTGATAGAGGCTACTGTATCGTTGAGACTCTCGATATGTTGGACATTTACAGTCGTATAGACATCAATTCCAGCATTTAGCAGTTCCTGAACATCCTGATACCGCTTCGTGTGCCGACTGCTTTCGGCGTTGGTATGGGCCAACTCATCCACCAGTATGAGCTGGGGATTTCGCTTGAGCGCAGCATCAATATCAAATTCACGAAGGGTCATTCCTTCGTAAGCAACTTGTTTCACAGGAAGCTGCTCCAAGCCGTCCAGAAGTGCCATCGTCTGGGGTCGGGCATGGGGTTCTATGTATCCAGCAACCACATCGATGCCACGCTCCTTAGCCTGATGAGCCGCCTGAAGCATGGCATAGGTCTTTCCGACACCTGCGGCATAACCGAAAAAGATTTTGAGTTTTCCGCTTTTCTTAGTGGATGCATCGTTACGGATCGCACGAAGAAGCTGATCCGGATCTTGTCTTGGCAGTTCCATTTTAACCCTCCTATCTGTCACTCAAGTAAAAGCGATTCCCTTTTTCAATATTATAACACACAACGTCAAAACCTACATCTGCGACTGATCCACGGCAAATTTGTTCAGGCATCCAAAGAAAAAATCGACGACAGGTGATTTTTTGGAATCCCTCCATAGTGCTATTTGTGTGATTGGATTCTGGGTAATCGGCTCAATGGCCAAGTCAGCATATTCCATCACAACCGGGGCGCAACGAAGAAGCACCATCCGTGCATTATAATGAGTTTTTTCTGATATGTCTGTATTCTCTGGTAAAAAAATTATGTCCAATTTGTGCGTTTCCAGTTCTCTGCACAATTCACTTTCTTCTCCACTGAAAATATGGATAGAGACATCCGGATGCTGCTTTCCGTAAGTCTCAAAAGCATCTGCGAGACCGCCTGCCATGAATGGGTTGGAAAAACCAATACCGCCGCTAAAACAAAGCCGCTCATATCGAAAGAAAACGCCCAAAATCGCCCCGAAACCATACAGCGGGGTCAGGTTTTGGGCGTTTCTGCGTTTCGGGAGCAAATCGGCAATTCGGCAGTGAAAAGGAGGTGGCCCCTATGCCCCGTATGCCGAAATACCTCAAGAGAGAATGGGCGTTCTTTCTTGATGAGCGTGGCAGGAAGAAATACAACGAGCTTTGCAGGAAATGCGAAAGGAACTTCAAGCAGAGCTTCCGTGCCGCCGTTATCCAATAGAGAGCGACGGTCAGCTGCACCCCATCGAGATCAAAAAAAGCATCAACCCGCCCACACAAATTACGGGCGCTTTCAAGCTGCTGGATAAGGCCTCTGTGCCGAGAGGGACAGGCGCAATCATCTGCCTTCGGGAGGCATTGAGCGCAATCGACAGCAGCACATACATTGTCCCCGTGTGGATGATCTGATTTCGTTCCAAAAATGAATAAATACACCCGAAGGAAAATCAACGGATCAGACATCCGGCTGGACGCCGGGGACCATGTGGTCATTGAGAACCACCACCAGCCCATCATTGGCTACCGCACCTTCGCCACCACCCGGACCCTCCGGGAAAAGCACTCCCGAAGCAACTACCGGGATGTGAAAAAGTATGACAATGTGTATTCAGGCTTTTTGGACGGAAATCTCCGCCGACCGGCTGAATACGGTATTGGATGACCTTCTAGAAGAGCTGAAAATCGCCAAGCGCCAGCGCATCCGGGAGATCATGAAGCGCCCCGAACAAGAGACGCTGATCCAGTCCTCCCAAAACCGTGAGGACAAGGTTTTCCGTGTCCATGTTATCCGTAACGGCGATCCGCCGTAGGACCCGCGTGGTGGGTTCGTTCTATTTGCACCACATTTTGGTGTTTACACAGAATCTGGGATAGTTATGAAAGCAACAAAAGCCGAGGTACAATTTAGTACTTCGGCTTTTGTTATATTATACAGAAATAGTGCGCTTTTCGCCGTTAGGCTTCTTCGCACATGGCACGCAGCAGCGCTGTCAAAAACTCCCAGAAGGGCTGCAGCGTATCCAGATCTAGATGCTCACGGGGCGTATGTGCGCCGCGTCCCCAAGGTGCCAGTGCCACAATGTCCATATCGGGGATTGCGCCTGCAATCTCGCCGGTCTCAGCACAGCTGTTCAACTTTTCGATTTTCAACTCCTGTCCCGTCAAGCGATTGTACACTTGGCAGCACAATTGCTGCAGCGGTGAATCCTTCCGGAAGGGCCATCCGGCATAGCTGTCCTGCACCACCAACGATGCGCCCGTCAGCTCTGCAAGAATCCGCAGCCGATCCACCAGTTCCCACTTATAGGCATCAATAGGCGAACGGATCATCTGCTCATACTCCACCATGCCGTTCTCACAGGTCACACGAACCGTATTGACAGAATTCAGGATCACATCACGATCACAGCTGTCATATTTCATCACGCCATAGGGAAGCAGATACATCAACTCTGCACAACGGCGGCCGGATGCCTCATCCATAGCCTGATCTGCCTCATGGCCCAACGGTTCCAGAGTCAGAGAAAGCTCCGGATCTGTGTTTGCATATTCCTCACGCAGCGCCGCAAGCAGGTCCTCCAGCACCTTCCGCGCATCAGGCTCCTGCTCCGGCTTTAGAACGATCTCTGCCTGCATATGCGGTGCGATGCCCATTGTTCTTTCGCAGTCTACCGACACGATACGGCAGGGAACTTTTCGAAGAAGCTCACAAAGTACACGGCCCATCAGCACCACGGCGCTGGCCCGACCAGTACCGATCATCAGGCCGGAATGCCCGCCGGCCAGGCCGTCTATCTGCAGCGTATATGCCTGTCCGGCAGCTCCGGCGGCAGTAACAGGCAGGCGCATCACGTAATGAACGAAGCCGGCGCAGGATACACACATCACATCGGGGTCGCCGCAATCCATATTCAGCATCCGGCGGGAGTGAATCGTGCTCATATCCAACTGGCGGATGCCCTCCATGCCGTCCTCCTCGCAGACGGTAAAGAGCAGCTCCATAGGCGGGTGCACCACGGTGTCATCCTCCATCAGCGCCAGCATATTCACCAGTCCAACTGCATTGTCGGCGCCCAGTGTAGTGTCATCGGCATACAGGTAGTGCCCATCTTCGATGTGCAGGCGGATGGGGTCTGTCAGAAAATTATGGTTGGAGCCCGGTTCCTTGGCAGAAACCATGTCCATATGCGCCTGCAGCAGCATGGGCGCCTTGTCCTCATACCCGGGCGTTGCGTTCAGGTATACCATCAGGTTTCCCGCAGCATCCTCCACATAGCGATGGCCGTACCGCTCCGCGCAGCCGCGGATATACGCACACAGTGCCTGCTCATGGTGAGAGGGATGCGGAATCGCGCATATTTCCTCAAAATAGCGCACAACATGGGCGGGTTGATAGCCGTTCAGGATTGTCATGTCAGAAATTCACCTCTTCTTACCGCGTACGCCCGCACGCAGTAAGCGTGCGGTCGTACCGGTATCTTTCTCGATTGGTTTAGTTCTTCCAGCTCCACTCGTAGCAGTAGTAGGGATGCACGGCCGAATCGTGAACCGTGGCATTCAGCTGGCTATTCCAAGCGTATACCAGCTCATGATGGAACAGGGGGATGGAGGGGCAGTAGTCCACCAGATAAGCAATCAGCTCACGGTAGATATCCTTGCGAACCTCCTCGTCCTGCTCGCTCTCAGCCTTGGCAAACATCTCATCCACCCAGGCGTCCTTCATCTGGCAGAAGTTATTGCCGCCGATACCGACGCTGCCGTAATGGCACACGTTATAGGAGAAGTCGGCACGGTAGGAAAGGGTCTGCGTCATCAGAGCAAAGTTGCCGCTCTCCGCATCTTCATCGGGTGTGGAGGTGTTGCGCAGCTCGATGGTAATGCCGACATCGGCAAAGTTCTGCTGCATGACCTGTGCGGCCTTTTCCATGTAGGTACCGCCCAGAACATCCATCTGGATGCCGTAATCTGCAAAGTTCAGGCCATTGGGATAGCCGGCCTCAGCCAACAGCTCCTTAGCCTTTTCAGGATTGTAGGAGAAATCGGTAGCATCCGAGAAATCCACGCCAAAGCAGTTGGTATCGCTGGCCTGCAGGCGAGCAGGCACTGCGCAGTTCTCATAGGCAATGGTAATGATGCTCTTCTTATCCACGGCATAGGTCATAGCCTGACGCACCAGCTTATTATCCAGCGGGGCCACCGTGGTATTGATGGCCAGCAGAGCGGTCTTGAGGGTCTGCACCTTCTCCACGGTGAATTTGTCATTGTTTTCAAAGCTGACCAGCTGGGAAGGATCAATGGACATAATATCCAAGTCGCCGGTTTCCAGCTGCACGCTAGCGGTAGATCTGTCACCAACGTAGCGCAGTTCGACCTTTTCGATCGCAGCGGGAGCCAGACGATAGTCATCGTTACGCTCCAGCATGGCGGAGGTAGCCAGATCGATGCTGGTCAGCTTGTAGGGGCCGGTGCCGCAGGCTACATCACTGATGTTGCCATTGTGCTCTTCCACGAACTTCTTGTTGAGGATCGGCAGCTCATTGATATAGACCAGAAACAGGGGCGTTATCTTATTCAGGGTAACTTTCACAGTATTGGCATCCACCATCTCTACTTTATCGATCATGCTGACGAAGTTGTTCTTGGCGGGGTTAGCAAGGTACTGCTCAAAAGAGTACACTACGTCATCGGCAGTCATGACCTCGCCATTATGGAACTTAACGCCCTCCTCCAGCTGGAAGGTGTACTCCAGGCAATCATCGCTCATCTTCCAGCTTTTCGCCAAGCAGGGGGCGACCGTACCATCGTCCTTAGTTACAGTCAGCGTTTCATACACCTGATCAAACACAGCCTGATCAGAGTTGGCCGTGGTCATATAAGGCGTCATGGAGTTGAAGATATCGCCGATATACACCACCACCGTATCCTTGTCGCCGCTTGCAGCAGGCTGGCCGCCGCAGCCTGCCAACAGGCCCAACAGCATCAGGGTTGCCAGCACCAAAGAGAGTTTCTTTTTCATTTTTTTCCTCCTAATTTAATTTTTTTACGCAGAGTTCTGCGTGGAGTACAGGTTTATTCGCCGGCACAGCAGCATGCCACATAGTGGTTGGGGCCGCATTGGCGCAAGGGAATATCGGCGGCCGTGCAGCTTTCGCAGGCGAAGTCGCAGCGGGGAGCAAAGCGGCAGCCGGGCTTGGGATTGATGGGGCTGCTAACCTCGCCGCGGATGGTCTGGATATTCTTGCCCCGCATAGAAATATCCGGGATGGGAATGGCCGACAGCAGAGCTTTCGTGTAGGGATGCACCGGGTTTTCAAACAGTTCATTTGCCGGGGCATACTCCACACAGCGGCCCAGATACATGACCATAATTTCCGAGGAGATGTGCTTCACCACAGACAAATCGTGGGTGATAAACATATAGGTCAAGCCCATTTCATCCTGCAGATCCATCAGCAGGTTCAATATCTGTGCCTGAATGGAAACATCCAGTGCCGAAACCGGCTCATCACACACAATGAACTTGGGGTTGATTGCCAGCGCTCTGGCGATGCAGATACGCTGGCGGCGGCCGCCGTCCAACTCGTGGGGATAGGCATCATATAGCCGCTCAGCCAGACCAACGGTATCCATCAGCTCACGCACACGCTTTTGCAGCGAGGCACGATCCTTGCATATGTGATTGACCTTCAGCGGCGTGGCAATGATCTCCGCCACGGATTTGCGGGGGTTCAGGCTGGAGTAGGGATCCTGAAAGATGATCTGCATGGACTGGCGGTATTTGCGCATCTCACGCTCACTGACATGGGTGATATCCTGTCCGTCAAAGATGATCTGTCCGTCAGTAGGCTCCAGCAGCCGCAGCACGGTACGGCCCAGCGTACTCTTTCCGCAGCCGGATTCACCCACAACACCCAGCGTTTTTCCTTGCTGGATGGTTACGCTGATATCGTCCACCGCATGGAGCACACGATCCTTTTTTCCGAAGTACTTCTTCAGATTACGCACTTCCAGCAACGGGGTATTTTCCGTATGGCTCACGTTGTCTCCTCCTTTTTTCCATCCCACCCGTCATACAGATGACAGGCGATGCAGTGGGTCCCGTTTGAATAGATGGCCGGTTCCTGTTCCCGGCAGATATCCATACAATGGGGGCATCTGTCATGGAAATGGCAGCCGGAAGGGAGATTCGACGGGTCGGGCATTAAACCTTCGATAGGTGACAGGCGGCGGGCATCCACCTTCAGGTTAGGAATCGCGCCGAACAGGCCCTTTGTGTAGGGATGGTGCTCCTCAGAGGTGAAAATATCCTCCAATGTACCGCTTTCGATGATTTGACCGGCGTACATCACCGCCACCTTATCGCATACCTGCGCCACGATACCCAGGTCGTGGGTGATCATGATCATCGCTGTTCCCAGCTTGTCGCGCAGATCACTCATCATGGACAGCACCTGCGCCTGAATCGTCACATCCAGTGCGGTAGTGGGTTCATCTGCAATCAGCAGGTCCGGCTGACAGGACAGCGCCATGGCAATCACCACACGCTGCTTCATGCCGCCAGAGAACTGGTGAGGATACTCGTTTTTACGGGCAGCCGGAATGCCTACCATTTCCAGCACCTCGCCCACACGCTGGTCAATCTGCTCCTGCGACACTTTCTGCCCGTTGCTGTGGTATATGATGGCCTCCGCGATTTGATCGCCCACCGTGGCAACGGGGTTCAGGGAGGTCATAGGATCCTGAAAGATCATGGAAATTTTCTCACCGCGGATCTGGGTGCGCATTTCCTCCTCCGACAGCGTCAGCAGATCGCGATCCTCGAAGAGGATCTGTCCCTGATTGATGCAGCCGGTGCGCTCCGGCAACAGCCGAAGGATAGCAAGCGCCGTAGTGGTTTTGCCGGCGCCGGTTTCGCCCACCAGACCCAGTGTCTCACCTTTATTCAGTGTCAGAGAAATGCCGTTCACCGCATGAACCGGATTCTTTCCGGATTTATACAGGACTTCCAGATCTTTGATCTCAAGCAATTTATCCGCCATATCCAGTCCTCCTCATCAGTCCTTCAGTCTCGGATCCATCGCGTCACGCAGTCCGTCACCCAGAAGATTGAACGAAAGCGCTGTCAGCACGATAACGATACCGGGAATAATACAGGTATAGGGTGCGCTGCGCAGAAACTCACGGGCTTCGGAGATCATGGCGCCCCACTCCGGGTTAGGCGGCTGAATGCCCATTCCCAGATAGCTGAGGCTGGAAGCCGTCAGCATAATGCCGGCAATGCCCTGAGTAGAAACAACGATGATCGGGCCAAGGCAGTTAGGAATGATCTCCTTGACAATGATCTGCAAATCGCTCATACCGCAGGCGCGAGCCGCTTCTACATACTCCGCGTCCACGATGCTCAGCACCGTAGAGCGCACGAGCCGACAGTTGCCCGGTACGCAAGCTACCGTCATTGCAACGATCAGACTGACAGCGCTGGCGCCCATGGCCGCCACCACGCAAAGCGCCAGCAGCGTTTCGGGGATTGCCATAAACATATCCGTCAAGCGCATGATAATGCTGTCAGTTGCCTTTCCGAAATAGGCCGCCACCGCGCCCAGCAGACCGCCGATGACCATGCTGGCCACCATGGTCACAATACCAATAAGCAGCGATACACGAGAGCCGAACACCATACGGATGAAAATATCACGGCCGTAAAGATCCGTTCCAAACCAGTGCTCCCACGAAGGAGGACAGTTGCGAAGCTCGATGTTCTGGGTTGTTATCGCAGATTTATCGAACAGCACATCGGCAAAAATGGCCAGCAGGATAATGATTCCCAGCAGCACCAAACTAACCACTGCGCTCTTATCTCGTACCAGACGGAGCCAAATATCTGCAGCGCGGCTGTGGCGACGCGTGCCCGACACGGCAATGTCGTCCAACTGTTTCTTTTTTTCTGTAGCAAAGGATTTCATGTAGGTCTCCTCCCTCCACCGTTACTTGGCATACTTTGCCTTGATGCGCGGGTCAATAAATGCATAGACCAGATCGACGATCAGCATGATGAGCGCAAAGAACACCGCCAACAGAAGAACACTGGCCAGTACGCTGGGCGTGTCCTTCGCCTTGATGGACAGCACGATCAGTGAGCCCAGTCCCGGCAGGTTAAACACACTTTCCGCAATGACCGAGCCGCCCAGAATAGCGCCGAAGGCGGAACCGATCGTGGTAATAACCGGCAGCAATGCGTTTTTCAAGGCATGGCCATAAATGACCTTCTTTTCCGGCACACCCTTGGAGCGAGCCGTACGAACGTAATCCTGACGAATCTCCTCCAGCATGGTGGAGCGGGTCATACGAAGTACCTTTGAACCGTAGGGAACTCCGACGGTGATGGTGGGCAGGATATAACTCTGCCACGTTAGAGCACCGCCCGCCGGCAGCCACCCCAGATATAGGGCAAACACCAGTATCAGCAGCATCGCCAGCCAGAATGTTGGCATCGCCACTAGGACTGTAGAGGCCACGCGCAGGAAGCTGTCTGCCGGTGAATACTGCTTTACTGCCGAGAGTACCCCTAGCGGCAGACCCATCACAGTAGCCAGCAGCATTCCCAGAAAGGCCACTTTGATACTGACCGGTAACCTCATGAAAATGTCATCAAACACCGGCTTTCCCGTTCTGTAGGAATTGCCGAAGTCCAGTTTGAGAAACACATCCTTCACATAGTCAAAGAATCTTACCCAAAACGGCTGGTTTAATCCCAATTCCTCTCGCAGCTGTTCCCTCGCCTCAATGGAGGATTCCGGGCCAAGGATACGTACTGCAGGGTCACCCGGCGTAAAATCCATAATTGTGAAGATGATAAGCGTTACTCCCAGCAAAATTGGTATCAGAACCAAAAGACGTTTGACGATGTATTTTGTCATCTGCTGTTCCCCCTTTAAGGTTGTCTCCTGCGTATGTGCTGCATTATAATTATGCAACTCTTGATTTGAATTTCGTCTTCATTATTGTATACACTATGCCCATAGATGTCAACTACCTTTTTATTTTTGCACAATTCGACCAAACAATTCCTTCATCCTTTGTCATAAATATACAACTCCTTCTTACGCATCGTAGCGGCTGTGTGCGCCACATGGGACACAACCTGACTGGACTCTTGTAAAGCAATATATTGATGAGGGCATTACGGGCACATCAGCAGAAAAAAGACCGCAATTCATAAAAATGATCCGAGATACCAAGGGGATGAATAAATCATCCCCCCGGTTTTGTTTACACTTCGCCCATTGAATAACTTACTTTGCAGTCGTAATATAGCAATTGAAGATGCCTGTTTATTCCGCGACTTAGTAGCCACTACACAGGCCGCCATCTGCGAACAGCGCCAATAAAAAGTTGACACAGCAGCGTAGGTAAAACAACTGATATAAATACGGTCACACAGTCCCTTTGGATTGTGTGACCGTTATTTTTGCCATGCTTTTGCATGGCAAAAATAAGAAATGTGCCATTTCCTCGCCCCTGTGGGGCAACCGGAAATGATGCACAAAAACTTCATGCGCCGGCATTTGCGCATTTTCGTGGTGCGGTGCTCAGGCATGAAGTTTTTTGCCCATTTTCATCTGAATACACCGCAAATCAAGCCGTCGGTTTCTCTACGAAATCAGCGGCTTTTTCGGCTTTCCTCTTGGGCAAGGGTCGCCATGATCGTCAGCCGCAACTCACCATCGCTGTCCATTGTCCAGATATTCTCCTCGACGAAATAATTTTCAATTATGCAGCTTTCTCGTTGCAAACATCGCAGAATTATGGTAAAATGGGCGGATAAAAATACCCAAGATAAAGCAGGGATTATAGTGAAACGAATCAAAACCGGATTTACATTGATGGAAATGCTGATCGTCATTGCGATCATCGCTGTATTGATTGCGATTGCGATCCCGTTATTTTCATCACAGCTTGAAAAAACCAGAGAAGCGACGGATCTTACAAATGTACGCTCTGCTTATGCACAGGTATCCACAGAGGCACTGCTCGGAAATTCGGAGATTACCGTGACGGTTGACCTGACGCAGAAGCAGGCCGACTGGCAATCATTGGACCCCGTGAATATCGGCGGTATCGTCCACTACAAAAAGCAAGGGGACACAGATAATTGGAAAGGCGTTGCTGCGCCGAACGGAACCTGCGTTGTGTCATATCATGAAGATTACGGAATCATTCTCACCTGGAGTGGAAAGGCCGACCCGACTACACCTGCATACCCGTTTAATACAAGCATAACGGATTTCTTCTCACTTCTATATGATACAGCTTTCTGGAAAAACGGCAGCATAAAGAACAATACAAATTTTGAGTTTGACTCCAGATGCCCAGACTCGGAATATATCCCGGCTATTTCCGAAGCGATCGAAAAGCTGGACAACAGTCTTTTACAGCAGCCGGACTGTACCTGGGCCTATCTTGGCAGCGGAAAAGATGGGCAAGAGGCAAAGCGGTATCTCTTCTGGACCTCTCTGAACACTGATAAAGTCGGCGCCGGAAAGAGCATCCCCGTAATCATCCAGACCGGTGACGGAAAATATTATGTTTCCGAAATCACGACCGGCAAGCGGAATGGCAAAGACTATGTCACCATCTCGGAATCGCTTACGCCGAACCAGTATACGCAAACCCTGAAAAAAGGAAAAGAATATTCCTCCTTGGAAGCAGCCTACGATGCCTATCTCAAGGCCTTGGAGCAATACGATTCGGTTCGCCAGCCTTAAGGTGCTTTGTCCCGCTATAACCGCTGATGCTGGGAAACGTCGTATTTCAAATCGAAGCTGCTGAATTGACGTGAGGTCATTTTCATGTGGCTGTTCTATAAAACAGGATTCCAGAAGCAACTGGTATGTCAGTTATCGGGCTGGATCGTTTACAAATGGGGATGTGCCATTACGGCACATCCCCATTTGTTTTTGTGTCCGCTTTGCAGATAGATCCTACTTGTATGTTACAGGTTTTCTGTCTGAAACGTCGTATATCCCTTATAATAGCTGTGGTCAATACTTTTCATAAAGGTCTTTCGGCATATGCCGTGTGCCGATAAGACAGTAATCTGAGAAAACTACAAAATCGGCATCTGCCAAGCAGGATTGGACAACAAAACAGGCAGCACTCAACTTCGGTTGGGTGCTGCCTGTTTTTGTACAGCTAAGGGCTGAAAATCAGCTTATATTCGTGGAAAAGTTATATTTTAGGGCGATAAATTCTGGGTATCGTATTGAAAACAGAGCTATCCTTGTGATATAGTGTGTGTACACACTAACAGTCGGGAGACAGGGCAAGGAGTAACCAAGTGAGAATACAACATAAAAATCTAACAATCCGCCAAGCCGAGGTTACCGATGCGAAGCAGCTTGCCGCTTGGTGGAATGATGGTGCTGTGATGGCACACGCAGGCTTTCCCAACGGCCTGGGAACGACCGAGGAAGAAGTTGTAAAAGGACTTAGAAACGGTCTTCTGGCCGTTGAGGAAAGCGACCGTCTGATTGGCGAGTGCAATTACCACAATGTGTCAGATGGAGTTGTAGAAATTGGCATTAAGATCTGCGAAACCGATTGTCAGAACCGTGGTGTTGGCAGAAAGGTTTTGAGTATGCTGATCAGTTGGCTGTTCAGAAACGGCTATGCCAAAATCATCCTCGATACGAACTTGACGAACACAAGAGCGCAGCACGTTTACGAATCACTTGGATTCCGCAAGGTACGAACCAATATCGATTCATGGAAAGACCATCTCGGTCGGCTTCAATCATCGGTTGATTATGCGCTGGTTGAGCAGGATTTTGTCAGTTATGAGTGAGAGAGACACCTATGCCGAATAAAGCAGATCGCAAGCGACCGATACAGGTCAAATTCTTCGTAGATGAAAAAGAACTCAGCTTGATAAAGGCGAGGATGGCGCAGCTTGGGATAGAGAATATGAGCGCTTACCTTCGCCAAGTGGCAATCGACGGATATGAGGAAAAACCGAATTTGCCTGAACGCCGTGAGCCAAAAAATCCCTGACTCACTTTCCGAAGATAGATTGATGTTCAGCTCCGCAGGAGCGCAGCCGATTTCTCTGAAATCGTTCAGGGGTTTGGGGCATTTCCCCAACAAGATTGCACGGGTGTATAAACACGAGCATTGCTTGCCAAGTGCGTTTCGCAGTTGGCAGGTAATGAGAAGTGGGTACCGCCGTGCATTGCTTGCCAGAATGGTAAGCTCCGATGTGGGTACTCACCGGATTTGCTTGCTATTCTGCAAGGAAATCCCGGTCGTACCACGCCGGATTTCGCAAGTGTAGCTACACTTGCTGTGCTTGCTATTCTCCGTTTCCCATGTTAGCAAGCGCCATTTCCTTAATTGGAAATCGGCGGCAACTGCCGCCTTGTCTGCCAAAAAGCGAAACGGACGGACAGAAGTCAACGGGGCGGCGCAGCCCTGCTTTTTCTGGGGCTGATGCTCCTCCCCTGACCCCACCGGAGGGCGCTGTGTGTCCCTGATTTTCCTTCCCCCGCCGGTGCATTTTCGATGCGCCAAATCATTAGATTCACTTATGTCAATCATTTCAAACCCATACTTCCCCTATGCCTCCGGTGCGCCTATAATAAGCTGTTGTTTGAAAAAACTCTCTTTTTTACACCAAGTCAGGAGGCAGTATCTATGGCAAATTGTGCAATCGTAGGCATCAACTGGGGCGACGAGGGTAAGGGCCGCATGGTGGATTACCTATCCCAGCGGTTCGACGTCGTGGTCCGGTATCAGGGTGGCGGCAACGCCGGCCACACCGTCATCAACGACATGGGCAAGTTCGCCCTGCACCTGCTGCCCTCCGGCGTTTTCCACAAAGGGGTCATGAACATCCTCGGCAACGGCGTGGCGCTGGACTGCGAAAATCTCCTGTCGGAGATCGAGACGCTGCGGGCCGCCGGAGTGCCTGTTTCCCCGGAAAACCTGCTGGTCAGCGACCGGGCCTCCCTGCTGCTGCCGTGGCACCGGGAGCTGGATGCATTGGAGGAGGCCCGTCTCAAGGACAAGCAGTACGGCTCCACCAAGCAGGGCATCGCCCCCTTCTATTCCGATAAATACCAGAAAAAGACCATTCAGGCCGGAGAGCTTCTGTACCCGGAGCACCTGAAGGCCCATCTGCAGGACCTGTTGGAGTGGAAGAACCTGATCCTCCGGGAAGTCTACGGTGCTCAGGGCTACACCATGGAGCAGCTGCTGGCGTGGCTGGATCGCTTCGGCGGAGCCATCCGCCCCTTCATTGCTGATACCGGCGCTTGGCTGCGGCAGGCGCAGGCAGACGGCAAGTCCATCCTCTTCGAGGGCCAGCTGGGCGCTCTGCGGGATCTGGATTTTGGCATCTACCCCTATACCACCTCCTCCAATACCATCGCCGCCTACGCCCCCGTGGGCTCCGGGCTGCCCGGTGCCAAGCTGGACGAGGTGGTGGGCGTGGTAAAGGCCTACTCCTCCTGCGTGGGCGAAGGCCCCTTCACCTGCGAGTGGTTCGGCCCGGAGGCCGAGGAACTGCGGGAGGCCGGCGACGAGTACGGTGCCAAGACAGGCCGTCCCCGCCGGGTAGGCCCCATCGATCTGGTGGCCTCCCGCTACGGCGTCCGGATGCAAGGCGCCACCAACATTGCCCTCACCAAGCTGGATGTCCTCAGCTACATGGAGCGCATCCCCGTCTGCGCTGCCTACGAGGTGGGCGGCCAGATCACCCACGAGTTCCCCTTCCCGGTTCTGCTGGATCAGGCCAAGCCCGTGACGGAGTACCTCCCCGGCTGGCACTGCGACATCTCCGGCGTCCGCACTTGGGAGGAACTACCCCAGGCCGCCCGTGACTATGTGACCTATGTGGAGCAGGCCATCGGCTGCCGCATTGGCTACGTCTCCGTGGGCGCCGAGCGGGACAGCCTCATTCTTCGATAACCACCGGGCAGCCTTGCCCGCCAACATCACCAAAGGAGCATCCCTATGGCAAACGACGTATACACCTCCCCGCTGGCGTCTCGCTACGCCTCCCCCTATATGCTGCACCTGTTCTCGCCGGACAGCCGCTTCCAGACCTGGCGCCGCCTATGGGTGGCGCTGGCCCGAGCGCAGCATCAGCTGGGCCTGCCCATCACCGCCCGGCAGGTGCAGGAGCTGGAGGCCCACGTCACCGACATCGACTACGAGGTGGCCGCCGCACGGGAGCGGGAGGTGCGCCATGACGTCATGGCCCACGTCTACGCCTACGGCAAGGCGGCCCCGTCGGCCGCCGGCATCCTCCATCTGGGGGCCACCAGCTGCTACGTCACCGACAACGCCGACCTGATCCTCTACCGGGACGGTCTGCGCTATCTCCGGGGTCAGCTGCTGTCGGTGCTGGCGGATCTGGCCACCTTCGCCCGGCGCTATGCCGCCGTCCCCACCTTGGGCTACACCCACTATCAGCCCGCCCAGCCGGTGACGGTGGGCAAGCGGGCCACCCTGTGGATGCAGGACTTCCTCTCCGACGTGGAGGAACTGGACGCCCTGCTCTCCGGCCTGAAATTTCTGGGCTGCCGTGGCACCACCGGCACCGAGGCCAGCTTCATGGACCTCTTCGACGGCGACGAGGAGAAGATCGACGAGATGAACCGCCGCATCGCCGCCGAGTTCGGCTTTTCGGAGTGCTTCCCCGTGTGCGGCCAAACCTACCCCCGCAAGGTGGACAGCCGCATCCTGAGCTGCCTCAGCTCCATCGCCCAGAGTGCCTATCGCATGGCCGGAGACATCCGCCTGCTGCAGCACGATCGCCAGCTGGAGGAACCCTTTGAGGACAGCCAGATCGGCTCCTCCGCCATGGCCTACAAACGCAACCCCATGCGCTGCGAGCGCATCTGCTCCCTGAGCCGCTACCTCATGGCCGATGCCATGAACGCCCCCATGACCGCCTCCGCCCAGTGGCTGGAGCGCACGCTGGACGACTCCGCCAACCGCCGCATCGCCCTGCCGGAGGGATTCCTCTGCGCCGACGCCATCCTGCGGCTGTGCCAGAACGTAGCATCGGGCCTTCGGGTCAACGAGACGGTGGTGGATCGCACTCTCCGGGAGTACCTGCCCTTCATGGCCACCGAAAACCTGATGATGGAGGCCGTGAAGCGGGGCGGCGACCGCCAGCAGCTCCATGAGGTCATCCGCCGTCACTCTATGGCCGCCACGGCCCGCATGAAGGAGGGACATCCCTGCGACCTGCTGGACCGGCTGGCCGCCGACCCGGCCTTCGGCCTGACCCGTCCGGAGCTGGAGGCCCTCATGGATCCCCGGCGCTACATCGGCCGCTGTCCCCAGCAGGTGGCCCGGTTCTTAGAGCGCTGCCAGCCCCTTCTGGCGCAGGCCCAAACCGCCGACGGCACCATCACCCTCTGACCAACCCCGCCATACTTCGTCTGCCGCAAAACCGTCTTTCCCGCAAGACTCCAACATCGCAAAGCCGCACCATACCGCACGCCCCATAGCAGCGCCCTCCATTCGGCAATGCTTTTCCTGCCATACCCCCAATGGCACCCCAGAAAACCAAAAACCAGGCCCTCCGGCCCAGCCGGAGGGTCTGGTTTTCACCCCACCACAGCGAGGAAGCCCTCCGGCATCGCCGGAGGGCTTCCTATTATACTTGCACTCTCTTATTCGCCGGTGGTTCCGTCGGTGCCGTTAGACGTGTCGCCGGTCCCAGCGCCACCGCCGGTACTGCCGCCTGCGCCCGTATCACTTCCGGTGCCGGAATCACTCCCCTGTTCGCCGGAGCCATTGCCGGTGGTGCCGCCGTTCTCGCTGCCGGTATTCTCGCCGTTGCTTGTCTGATCGCCGGTATTGGCATCGCCGTTGGCAGGAACCGTGGTATCCGGGGTCTGCTGACTGTCGCCGTTCACCGCAGGCTGCTCATCAGGCGTATCGGAGGGTTCCTGCTGAGCCGTTCCGATGCTTCCGCCGTCCCCAACCGCCGTTCCCGGCAGGCTGTCCTGCTTTCCCCAGCAGAGAGTCAGCGCTGCGCCGCTCTCGTTGACGGTAATCGTATAACCATCCGCAGTAAGATAATCCGTGTGATACTCCGTGTCGCCCACTTTGATCACCACATAGGCATATTGGGCATCCCCCGCCATATGCAGTGTCAGCGTGCCGGTACCGTTCAAGCTGTACGGTTCTCCGACCTTCAGCTCACCCAGAGCCGTATTGTTCAGCGACGCCGTCACCGTGGCAGTGGCGGACTGAATGGGCTGCACACCGCTGTTCTGGGTGGCCGTGAACCACGCCCATGTCAGGCTGCACAGGCAAACCAGACAAATCGCCACCCCCAGCAGGGAGGGCATCAGCAGCGCCGTCAGCGACGCAGGCTTCTTCTCCTGCGGGTGCTCACGCTTTCCTGTATAGAAAGTTTCCTTCCAATTCATGTCTTGATGCTCCTTTCAATCCGGCAGAGCCATATGGCGGGCGCCGGTCAATAGGCGAGCCAAGGACGCAAGGAGTCTAAGCTTGTGTCCTTGGCTCGCCCCTCCCCGGCGGTCAAATCGGGGAGGATCGAGCTTGTAAAGAGGGGTTTTCGATAGAATGATCATCCATGATGATTCCCAATGTCATGGCCGGAGCGTCCCTCCGACAACGCTCCCCGTGGAGCGGTAGATCACGCCTGAGGGGGCTCCTCCGGAGTCTTTTCCTTCTCCTCCAGCCGAGCCTTCATCTCCATCAGCTCCTGCATCATCCGCTGGTTCTCCTCCCGCTGGCGCTCCAGATTCGCCTGCTGGGCCTGTATTTCCCGCTGCTCCTCGCTCTTATAGCGCTTGAACAGCCGGACGCAGTTGATGCCCTCCATGAGGATCAGCAAAAAGAACGGCAGAAAGATGCACAGAATGTAGCCGGGGGTGGTTTTCAGGAACTGGAAGAAATTGCCCACGCCGGACAGGCACTTCTCGTACTTGCCCAGCACATAGGGATACGTCACCGGCATCTCGTCGTCGGTATCGGTGGTGGTACCGTAGGTGATAAAAGCGGGCTGACCATCTGCGTCGGTGGTCAGGGACCGGATCTTATGAGTCACGGTCTCTCCAAAGCTGGCTGTGTCCTGCGAGGTATAGGCGATGATATCCCCCTCCTGCAAAGTAGCGGGATCCACCGACCGCACCAGAATCAGATCTCCGGCCTTAAAATCCGTGGCGCTCATGGAGTCCGATCGCACGATATACATCTTGTAGCCGAACAGCGCCCGGTCATTGCGGTCAAAGGTGGTGACGGAGACGATGGTGAACACCATCATGCACACCGCCAGCAGCACGATCAGCCATGTCAGTACGGTCTTGATCACTTCAAAGGTTTTTTTCATGGCTTTTCTCTCCTGCAACGGTCTCCCCAACATCAGTCAAACAGCCGCTGCGGGTTGTTCTTGGTCTGGGTGGCGTCGGCACAGAGGGTAAAGGTCAGATCCTTGGCCTGAGCGCTGTTGCCGGTCGCCTCCGGGAAGTGGAAATACATGGTCAGTGTCCGCCGCTGGCCCACCGCCAGCAGATCATCCGCCGCCTGCGTGTTCTCCAACTGAGTGGGGGTCCCGGAGTAGAGGGTCTTGTTGCCGTCCTTCACCGTGACCTCCAGCACATCCGCCAGATCACCGGAGACACCGGCGAAGTACAGCCGGTAGTACACCGTGCCGGTGCTGTCGTTTTCGATGAAGAAGTCCTTCTTCACCGTCATGCCCGGCTCGAACAGGAACTCGTCGGGCCGGATCACCGGCTCGCCATCGTTGAGGTTGATACGGACGCCGCCGGTGGCAAAGGTGTTGTCCCGGACGGAAATCATGGAATAGGCCAGTGCCACGGTGGTGACCACCAGACACACCGCCAGCACGATCACCGCAATGATCCCGCCGGTAAGGCGGCTGCGGGTTTTACGCTCAGTCATGGGACACCTCCCTGCGGCGACGCAGCAGCACCGTCAGTGCCGCACCGGACACCAGCACCACCGCTCCCCAGAACAGGGGCTGCATGGTGTCGCCGGTAGGGGGAGCCAACTCCTCGCTATCCGCCACCCACCAGTAAAAGTCCGCTACCAGCTGCTGATACATATAGGGATTGCCGACGCTGGTATCCAGATACGCCGTCAGCTGATAGTCCAGCGTATCGCTGCCGGCCGGCAGCGGGGTATCCACTGCGGCGGGCATCTCGGCCATCAGGCCGTCATACACCACGCTGCCGCCCACGGACACCCGCAGCTTCAGCACCTCCGCCAGCTTCTCATAGCCGGGGCGCACCTCCGCCCGGAAGTGGACGGTGACGTCGCCCTTGTGATCTACCTGCACGCAGTCGTTCTGGGTCTCGGCATCGCCGGGGAACATATTGGTCACGGAGAACTCCCGGTTATACTCCGGGCTGCGGTCATACAGCCGGATGGTGACCTTGCCGGTCCGGGCCGCTGTGGGAACGGGTGCGCCGGCGGGCTGCGCCGCCGTCTGGATGCCGTTGCCGGGGGCCTCTGCCGCCCGGCCTGCCTGCCGCCCGTAATACCGCACGGCACACAGCGCCGCAAGGCTCAGCGCCAACAGGATCGCCAGCACAACGATCAGCCGCTTCACCGTGCTGCTTCGAATGGGTTGCCGCACCTGTAACACCTCCTGCTTCCTTCCAAAACTCATATGGCACATATAGACTCTCTGGCTCGCCCTTGCCACAACCAATGGTGGTTTTTCGGCAAATCTCAGCGGCCGGAGAGCCTTTGCCCTTCGACATTTCGTCTTGCTAATTGTCAGGTCCATGAGAGATACTACCACGTTTCCCGCCTTTTTGCAACAGGGTTTTGCCGATTTGTGCAAAATTCTAGTTCATTTCATATGTTCTTTGCGTTCATGCGGCATATATGTCGCTCTCAAGGAATTCCCCTCTGTATTTACCCCGCCGGGCGGCATAATTTTCTTGACAACCACCGCCGCAAAATGGTAGCCTATGGGTGACAAGCAAACAGAGTTCGGATGACTGGTCCGGGAGAGACCGCTGCGGCGGCGCCGAAGGGGAATGCAGAAGCTCTCAGGCAAAAGGGTCGGACCACGACGATACTCCGAAGAGTGCGGCCTGTCCGCACGCCGAAGGTGCAACCCGCTCCGGCGGGGAATCTCTCAGGTACAAAAACGGAGGCGCAAAACTGCCGAAAGCGGTTTTGCGCCTTTTTGTGCGTCCAAAACGTTTCCGGAGCGTGTCCAAGGCGCCGTCGAGGCGTGTCCACGATGCGTCCGAAATTTGTCCAGCGGCTGGACAAACGAAGCAAACGGAGCAAAATAAGCGAAACAAACAACGGAACAAACATGATAAGGAGGAAGGAACATGAGCGAACTCAAACGCACCCAGCTGTACGAGACCCATGTGGCGGCCGGTGCCTCCATGGTGGATTTCGGCGGATGGGAAATGCCCGTCCAGTATCCCACGGGGATCGTGGCGGAGCATCTGTACACCCGGCACTTCTGCAGCCTGTTCGATGTGTCCCACATGGGGCGGCTGCTGATCCAGGGGCCGGAGCGGCTGGCATTTTTGCAGCACGTCCTATCCAGCAACGTGGCGGGTCTGGATCTGAACATGGCCCAGTACTGCATCCTGCCGGACGAGGACGGCGGCGCCGTGGACGATGCGTATCTCTACCGCTTCGAGGAGGAGCGGCTCCTGCTGGTGGTGAACGCCGCCAATACGGAGAAGGATCTGATGCATCTGCGCTCCGTGGTGAAGGACTACGACTGCACCATCACGGACATCACCTCCCGGTGGGCCTCCATCGCCGTGCAAGGCCCCAAGTCCAAGGATCTGCTGACCACCCTCTCCGGCGGGGTACAGGTGACGGAGCCGATGAAGAACGCCCTGAACACTCTGACCTTCGAGGGTCATGAGGTGAAGGTGGCCAAGACCGGCTACACCGGCGAGCCTCTGGGCTACGAGGTCTACTGCCGCAGCGAGGACGCTGCGTGGCTGTGGAACCGGCTGGTGGAGCTGGGCGCCCGGCCCGCCGGTCTGGGCGCACGGGACACCCTCCGCATGGAGGCGGGCTTCCCCCTGTACGGCCATGAGATGGGCGTGGATCCCGACGGGCAGAGGATGCCCATTTTCGCCGTGCCGCTGGCCAAGTTCGCCGTGAGCTTTGCGCCCCAGAAGGGGGAGTTCATCGGCCGCAAGGCACTGGAGCGGCAGCTTGACGCCTTCCGGCGCATCATGAACCGGGATTTCTCCGACTGCACCGCCCTGCCCCGCCGTATTCTGCCCATCGCTCTGCTGGATCGGGGCGTCATGCGGGCCGGAATGGCGGTATACCGGGGCGAGAAGCAGGTGGGCTGGGTCACCAGCGGCACCATGGTCCCCTACTACGTTGCTGAGGGCGAGGGACTGGAGACGGTCATCACCGAGGAGACCGCCAAGCGGGCCATCGGCCTGTGCTATGTGGACAGCGACGTTCTGACGGACGACGTAGTGGAGGTGGACATCCGGGGCCGCCGGCTGAAGGCCGTGATCCCCGCCCGTCACATGAGCGTGGGGGCTCCGCCCTATGCCCGCCCTTTGTTGTACCGGCGGCCGGAGGACGAGGTGTCTCAGCCCGCCGACCGGGCCGCCAAGGCGCTGGAGCTGCTGCATCTGGCGCAGGATAACCACCAGTGGCGCCAGCGCCAGTGCATCAACCTCATCCCTTCGGAGAACACCCCCAGCCGGGCGGTGCAGCTGCTGTCGGCCAGCGATCCCTCCTGCCGGTACGCTGAGCACAAGAAGATCATCTCCTTCTATGATAAGGATGTATTCTACTATCAGGGCACCAAGTTCATCGACACCGTGGAGCAGCTGCTGGCGGAGCAGATGCGGCAGTATCTGGGCTGCACTCAGGTGGAGACCCGTGTCATCAGCGGGCAGATGAGCAATATGGCTACCTTCTCCGCCCTGATGGACTGGAAAAACCGTCTGGACCGCAAGCACACCCCCCAGCGGCTGGGCTATGTGCTGAACAACCACATCATCCGGGGCGGCCACCTGTCGGCCCAACCCATGGGCGCTCTGAAGGACTACATCGCCGTGGACCCGGTGACCGAGCGCACCGCCGTGGTGAACTTCCCCGTGTGCCGGGACGATCTGTTCCGCATCGATGTAGAGGAAACCAAGAAGATCATCGACCGCTATCGTCCGGAGCTGATCATCTTCGGCAAGAGCATGGTGCTGCGCCGGGAGCCGGTGGCGGAGATCCGCCACTTCGTCACGGAGCAGAATATCCCCACCACCATCATGTACGACATGGCCCATGTGCTGGGTCTGGTGGGTGACCACTTCCAGAAGCCCTTTGAGGAGGGCGCTGAGATCGTCACCGGCTCCACCCACAAGACCTTCTTCGGCCCCCAGCGGGGCGTCATCGGCGTCAACTATCGCCGGGAGGATCTGAAGTGGGGGCTGTGGGAGACCATCCAGTCCCGTGCTTTTCCCGGCAGCGTCTCCAACCACCATCTGGGTACCCAGCTGGGCCTGCTGATGGCGGCCTATGAGATGAACTATTTCAAGGACAGCTATCAGAAGGCCGTCATTGACAACGCCAAGTACTTTGCCAAGGCCCTCCATGAGGCGGGTCTCCACGTGCTGGGCGATCCCGCCATCGGCTACACCGAAACCCATCAGGTGCTGGTGGACGTGGGCTACGGCACCGGCCCGGAGGTAGCCGAGCGGCTGGAGGAGAACAACATCATCGTCAACTATCAGGCCACCCCCGACGAGGAGGGCTTCACCGCCTCCGGTGCTCTGCGGATGGGCGTCAGCGAAATGACCCGGTTTGGCTTCGGCCAGACGGAGTTCACGGAGCTGGCCGGTCTGATGGCGGACTGCATCCTGCGGGGAAAGGACGTAGGGCAGGAGGTTTCCCGTCTCCGCAGCCGCTACACCACCATGCACTACTGCTTCGACGGCCCGGAGTTCCAGACGGCGCTGGAGCAGTTCATGGGCCAGATCGGCTTCTGATCCCGGCGGAACACGTCTAATGAAACACACCTAAATCAGCAGATTTGAATATTTGAAACGAAAACGGAGGAACACATCATGAACTATCCCACCCATTTGCAGTATTCCAAGTCCCACGAGTGGATCCACACCGAGGACGGTGTGGCTGTGATCGGCATCTCTGACTTTGCCCAGCACGCTCTGGGCGACGTGGTGTTTGTGAACCTGCCCGGCGAGGGCGATGAGGTCACCGCCGGTGAGGCCTTTGGCGACGTGGAGTCCGTGAAGGCCGTCAGCGATCTGGTAAGCCCTGTGTCCGGCACGGTGTGCGCCGTCAATGAGGAGCTGCTGGACGCTCCGGAGCTGCTGAACAGCCAGTGCTACGACGCATGGATCATCAAGGTGGAGGGCGTTACCGCCACGGAGGAGCTGCTGGACGCCGACGGCTACGAGGCCTTCTGCCAGCAGGAGGGCTGATATGGGAAGCTATGTTCCCTCCACGCCCGCCCAGCGGCAGGAGATGCTGGAGGCCATCGGCCTTCACGACTTCCGCCAGCTGTACCGGGACGTGCCGGAGGAGATGCTGCTGCGGGACGGGCTGGACCTGCCGGAGGGCATGAGCGAGCTGGAGGTCAGCCGCACCATGACCGCTATGGCCGCCCGGAACACCGCCTACTCCGCCGTTCTCCGGGGCGCCGGAGCCTATGACCACTACATCCCCTCGCTGGTGAAGTATGTCCCCGCCAAGGAGGAGTTCCTCACCGCCTACACCCCCTATCAGGCGGAGATGAGTCAGGGCATTTTGCAGTCCATCTTTGAGTATCAGACCATGATCTGCCAGCTGACAGGCATGGACGTATCCAATGCCTCCGTCTATGACGGCGCCACTGCCGCCGCCGAGGCCGCCGCCATGTGCCGGGACCGCAAGCGCCGGGTAACGCTGATCTCCGCTGCGGCCCACCCGGACACCATCAACACCGTCCGCACCTACTGCTACGGCACCGGCGACGAGCTGCGTGTCGTCCCCGTGAAGGACGGCCGCACGGACCCGGAGGCCCTGCGTCAGATGTTGGCCGGGGGCGACGTCTCCGGCGTGTACATCCAGCAGCCCAACTTCTTCGGTCAGCTGGAGGAGGCTGAGGCGCTGGGCGAGATCATCCATCAGGGGGGTGCTCTGTATATTCTGGGGGTGAACCCCATTGCCGCCGCCATCCTCAAGACCCCCAGAGACTGCGGCGCTGATGTGGCCGTAGGTGAGGGGCAGCCTCTGGGGATGCCCCTTGGCTGGGGCGGCCCGTATCTGGGCTTTATGGCCACGGTGCAAAAGCATATGCGTAAGCTCCCCGGCCGCATCGTGGGCCAGACAGTGGACAGCCGTGGTCAGCGCTGCTTCGTTCTGTCTCTGCAGGCCCGTGAGCAGCACATCCGCCGGGAGAAGGCCAGCAGCAACATCTGCTCCAACGAGGCCCTGTGCGCCCTGACGGCCAGCGTCTATATGGCAGCCATGGGGCCGGAGGGCATGGCGGAGGCCGCACGGCAGTGCCTGTCCAAGGCCCACTATCTGGCAAAGGCCCTGTGCGCCATCCCCGGCGTGTCCCTGCGGTATCCGGGGGAATATTTCCACGAGTTCGTCACGGAGCTTCCCCGTGTGCCGGAGGTTCTGGAGGCGCTGGAGCAGCACGGTATTCTGGGTGGACTGCCGGTAGAGGGCGGTATCCTGTGGTGCGCCACGGAGAAGGTCTCCCGTGCCGTGCTGGATGAGACCGCCGCCGTGGTGAAGGAGGTGCTGAGCAAATGAAGCTGATCTTTGAAAAGAGCGTTCCCGGCCGCCGGTGCAGCATCCTGCCCCGGTGCGACGTGGAGGAGGTGCAGCTGCCGCAGGAGCTGCGGCGACAGGAGGCCCCGGCCCTGCCGGAGCTCAGCGAGGTGGATCTGAGCCGCCACTACACGGAGCTGTGCCAGCACGTCCACGGCGTCAACTGCGGCTTTTATCCGCTGGGCTCCTGCACCATGAAGTATAACCCCCGCATCGACGAGGAGATGGCGGCCCTGCCGGGCTTTGCCGGGGTGCATCCCCTGGCCCCGGAGCACGCCGTGGCCGGATGCCGGGAGGTGCTGGATACTGCCAGCCGCTATCTCTGCCAGATCACCGGCATGGACGGCATGACCTTCCAGCCCGCCGCCGGCGCTCACGGTGAGTTCACCGGCGTGCTGCTGATCAAGCAGTACCACGATGCACGGGGCGATCATCAGCGCACCAAGATCATCGTTCCCGACAGCGCCCACGGCACCAATCCCGCCACCGCCGCCATGTGCGGCTATCAGGTGGTGAACATCCCCTCCGCCGCCGACGGCTGCGTGGATCTGGAGGCCCTGAAGGCGGTGCTGGGAGACGATGTGGCGGGGCTGATGCTGACCAATCCCAACACCGTGGGCATTTTCGACGAGAACATTCTGGAGATCACCCGGCTGGTCCACGAGGCCGGTGGCCTGTGCTACTACGACGGGGCCAACCTCAACGCCGTTATGGGCATCGTGCGCCCCGGCGATATGGGCTTTGACTGCATCCACATGAACCTGCACAAGACCTTCGCCACCCCCCACGGCGGCGGCGGGCCCGGTGCAGGCGCCGTGGGCTGCAAGGCGTTTCTGGAGCCGTATCTGCCTCAGTCCGCCATTCTGTCGGAGGGGGAGCACCTGCAGGTGCGGGCCTTCAACGGCAACTTCCTGGTGGTGGTGAAGGCGCTGGCCTATCTGCTGACGCTGGGCCGGGAGGGCATCCCGGAGGCGGCGGAGAACGCCGTCCTCAACGCCAACTATCTCATGCGGCGCATTCAGGGCACCTTCCAGCCCGCCTTTGACCGCATCTGTATGCACGAGTTCGTGCTGGGGCTGGAGGACTTCAAGAAGGAGACCGGCGTCTCGGCGCTGGATGTGGCCAAGAGCCTCATCGACCGGGGCATCCATCCCCCCACCATGTACTTCCCCCTCATCGTCCATGAGGCACTGATGCTGGAGCCCACGGAGACGGAGAGCCGGGAGACGCTGGATCAGGCGGCGGAGGTGTTCCGCCAGCTGTACCAGCTGGCCCACACTGACCCGGAGACCATGCGTACCGCCCCCCACAATGCCCAGATCGGGCGGCCCGACGAGGTGCAGGCGGCCCGCAATCCCATTCTGCGGTGGCAGGCATGATCCGACAGCTGCTGACCTATCGGGACGGCTGCACCGATCCCCACCGGAATCTGTCCACGGAGGCGTATCTGACAGAGACGGTGCCGGAGGATACCTGCATCCTGTACCTGTGGCAGAACCGCCACACGGTGGTCATCGGCCGGAACCAGAACGCATGGCGGGAGTGCCGCACCACGCTGCTGGAGCAGGAGGGCGGCGTGCTGGCCCGGCGGCTCTCCGGCGGCGGGGCGGTGTACCACGACATGGGCAATCTGAACTTCACCTTCTCCCTGCCTACGGCGGATTACGATCTGCGCCGTCAGCAGGAGGTGCTGGTGGCGGCCTGCCGCCGTTTGGGTATCCCGGCGGAGTGCTCCGGCCGCAACGACATTCTCACCGGCGGCCGGAAGTTCTCCGGCAACTCCTTCTATCACCACGGGGGGCGCTCCTTCCACAACGGGACGCTGCTCATCGACGTGGACATGGAGAAGCTGGGCCGGTATCTGGCCCCCTCTCAGGGGAAGCTGGAGAGCAAGGGCGTGGCGTCGGTGCGCTCCCGTGTGGTGAATCTCTCCCAGGTGCAGCCGGGGCTGACCGTCTCCCACATGGAGGAGGCGCTGTGGTCGGCCTTTTCTGAGGTATACGGCCTCCCCACCCGGCGGCTGGAGCCGTCCCGGCTGGATCAGGCCGCTCTGGAGCGGCACTATCAGCGTTTTCACAGCTATGACTGGGTCTACGGGCAGGCGATGCCCTGCACCTTCTCCTGCGGGGAGCGGTTTCCGTGGGGGGAGTTGACGCTGGAGCTGGCGGTGGAGGGCGGCGTGTGCCGCCACGCCGCCGTGTGGACCGACGCCATGGACGAGAGTTTCGCCCAGCCCCTTGCCAGAGGGTTGGAGGGCTGCCCCTTTCGGGTGGAGGACCTCTGCCTCCGGGTGGAGGAGGCCCCCGCCTGCCGGGAGGTGGCGGCGGACCTGTGCGCCCTGCTGCGGCGGCAGGATATCTGAAAGGAGACCGGCTATGTTTGATCTGCTGGTCATCGGGGCGGGCCCCGGTGGCTATACCGCCGCCGCACGGGCGGCCAAGCTGGGACTTTCCACCGCCATCGTGGAGGAGCGCAGCTGGGGCGGCACCTGCCTGAACCGGGGGTGTGTCCCCACCAAGACGCTGCTCCATGCTTCGGAGGTCTACCGCAGCGCCGCAGACGGCGCCGCCATCGGCATCCACGCAGAGGGTCTGCGGGCGGACATCCCGGAGATCTTCGCCTATAAAGAGCGCATCTCCCGACAGCTGTGCGGCGGGGTGGAGAGCCTTCTGAAGGGCGCAGGCGTGACGCTGCTGCGGGGCCAGGCCGTCATCACGGCGCCGGGAAGCGTCCGTGTCACCGGCGAGGACGGCGGCGACTATGAGACCCGGCGCATCCTCATTGCCACCGGCTCCGTGCCGGTACGGCCCCCCATTCCGGGGCTGGAGCTGGCCATGACCTCCGACGAGCTGCTGGAGGGGACGGATCACCTGTACCGCTCCATCGTCATCATCGGCGGGGGCGTCATCGGCGTGGAGTTTGCCACGTTTTACAGCGATCTGGGGTGCAGCGTCACCCTGCTGGAGGGTATGGACCGGCTGCTGCCCAACATGGATCGGGAGCTGGGCCAGAATCTGGCGCTGATCCTGAAAAAGCAAGGGGTGCAAGTCTGTACCCGCTCCATGGTGGATCGTCTGGAGCAGACGCCGGAGGGCATTGCCGTCCACTACACCGCCAAGGAGACCCCCGGCTGCGCCGTGGGGGAGGCGGTGCTGTGCGCCATCGGCCGCAGGGCCTTCCGGGATGGACTGTTTGCCGAGGGGCTGGTGCCGGAGACCAATGGTCACGGTCTGTGGGTGGATGAACACTACCAGACCAGCATCCCCGGCGTGTACGCCATCGGGGATGTGTCCTCCCCGGTGCAGCTGGCCCATGTGGCGGCAGCACAGGGGGCAGCCTGCGTGGAGCACATGGCGGGGCTGTCCGCCGGGGTGTGCATGGACGCCGTACCCAGCTGCATCTACTGCCGGCCGGAGATCGCCGCCGTGGGACTGACGGAGGCGGAGGCCAAGGAGCGGGGCATCCCCGTCAAGACCGGCAAGTGCGTCATGGGCGGCAACGCCCGGACCGTGATCGCAGACCCCGGCCGGTGCTTCATGAAGGTCACGGCCCACGCCGAGACCGGGGCTATTTTGGGGGCGCAGCTGATGTGTCCCAACGCCAGCGACATCATCGGGCAGCTGGGGCAGGCCATTGCCAACGGCATGACACCGGGGCAGCTGCTGGCCGCCATGCGGCCCCACCCCACCTATGAGGAGGCCCTCAGCGAGGCGCTGGAGAATCTGGCGGGCAAGCTGTAGGGCAGAATTTACGGAAAACCGCAGCGGGAGCGTAACTCCCGCTGCGGTTTTCTCCGTTTTCGTTGACGAAGGGCCGGGGCTTGCGTATAATAGAAGTCGAAATTTGTCACAACGCAGCGAAAGGAGCGGCTGAGATGGGCATTGTGGTTCTGGGCGCCGTATTTGTGGATGTGAAAGGGTATCCCCTGAGCACCTATATCCCCGGCGGGCGCAACGTGGGACGGGTGGAGCAGGTTCCCGGCGGCGTATCCCGCAACGTGGTGGAGGACATCGCCAATGTGGAGCTGCGGCCCACCTTCGTCAGTCTGGTGGACGACACCGGCATGGGGGAGGATGTGGTGCGGCAGCTACGGAACCACAAGGTGAACACCGACTACATCCTCCGGACCCCGGACGGCATGGGGGCGTGGCTGGCGGTATTCGACAACCACGGAGACGTGTGCGCCTCCATCTCCAAGCGGCCGGATCTGCGACCGCTGGCGGCACTGCTGGACGAGAAGGGTGACGAGATCTTCCGGGACGCCGACAGCATCGCTTTGGAGATCGACATGGACAAGGAACTGGTCAAGCGGGTGTTCGCCTACGCCCGGAAGCACGGCAAGGCGGTATACGCCGTGGTGTCCAACATGAGCATCGCCGTGGAGCGGCGGGACTTTTTGCAGCAGACCAGCTGCTTCGTGTGCAATCTGCAGGAGGCGGGCATCCTGTTCTCCGACGATTACAGCGAAAAGACCCCGGCGGAGATGGAGGAGCTCCTGCGGCTGAAGGTCCGCAGCGCCCGCATCCCCCGGATGATCGTCACCATGGGCGAGCAGGGAGCCGTGTACGCCGAGATGGACGGCGAGAGCGGCATCTGCCCCGCCACCCGGGTGGAGGTGCAGGACACCACCGGGGCCGGGGATGCCTTTTTTGCCGGGGCCACCATCGGCCTCACCTACGGCAAGACGCTGGGTCAGTCCTGCGCCATCGGCAGCCGTCTGGCGGCCTCCGTCATCTGCACCAGCAGCAACGTCTGCCCCCGGTTCCTGCCGGAGGAGTTCGGGCTGGACGTCGCCGTGACGGAGTGAGGTGCAGGGAATGAAAAAGCTTCGGGAATGTGAAAACGATACCCTGCTGGTGGCGCTGCTGCTGGCGGGCATCCTCATGGTGATGGGGGCCTACCGCATTTTCTCCTATCTCTGCGAAAATGCCCGAATGGATACCGTCACCTTCCTGCTGGGCGGGGCCTGCGCCCTGCTGGCGGTGGGCGGGTTCCTGCTGGCACGGGCCAGCTTCCGGCGGCTGAAGGAGCTGCACCTGGGGCAGTAGGCATCTCTTTCGGCGGCAGTCTTGTCTGGTCCCTTGTCAAGGGATCAGAGATATGATATAGTGTACGGAGGGCATGAGGCCCTATGAGAAAGAGAACAACGACGGAGAAAGGAAGCAACCTATGAAAAAAGTGATTTCCCTGATGCTGGCGCTGGTGCTGGCGCTGAGCCTTACCGCCTGCGGCGGCAAGGCCGGCCCGGAGGGCGTGGTGGGCCAGTTCTGCAAGGGCTTGCAGGAGCTGGACGAGAAGGCCATTGCCCAGTGCTTTGAAAACGGTGACGATCTGGAGCTGTCGGATCTGGAGGACGTGGACAGCGACGATGCCGTGACCCAGAAGATCATGGACTTCATGAAGTCCTGCGCCGGGCAGCTGAAGTATCAGGTGGGCGAGGCCGCCGTGGACGGCGATACCGCCACGGTACCGGTGGAGTTCACCTATGTCAATGCCGGGAGCCTGATGACGGAGATCCTGACGGAGTACATCTCTGAGGCGTGGTCTCTGGCTCTGAGCGGTGCCGACGATGAGAAGCTGGCTGCCGCCTTCGAGGAGGTCTTTGATGAAAAGACCACGGGGGCCGACTTCCCCACCCTGACGGCGACGCTGACCATCCCCTGTGTCCAGACGTCGGACGGCTGGAAGATCTCCTCCAGTGCCGACAACAGCGAGGAGCTGTCGGATCAGCTGCTGGACATCCTCACCAGCAACATCTATGGGGCGCTGGAGGACTTCGGCGCCGGTTTGCTGGGGTAAATTCTCTTTCATACGAACGGCAAAGGACCGGGTGCTTCAAGCACCCGGTCCTTTGCCAATGGTGGAGAAAAAGAGTAAGGAAGAAAACGAAAGCAATGTTAACAGACACCCTGCGCCAGCATGGCGTCCGCCACCTTGCGGAAGCCGGCGATATTGGCACCGTCCAACAGGTTGCCGGGGACGCCGTATTCCACGGAGGCGTCGTAGATGTTGTGGAAGATGTCCAGCATGATCTGATGCAGGCGCTGGTCTACCTCGTCGAAGGTCCATGCCAGGCGCATACTGTTCTGGCACATCTCCAGACCGCTGACGGCCACGCCGCCGGCGTTGGCGGCCTTGGCGGGGGCGAACAGGACGCCGCCCTCCCGCAGCACCTCGATGGCGGCAGGGGTGCTGGGCATATTGGCCCCCTCCGCCAGCGCCATGGCACCGCCACGGACGATGCGCCGGGCCGTCTCAGCGTCGATCTCATTCTGGGTGGCACAGGGCAGGGCCACGTCGCAGGGGACGGACCACAGATCCCGGAAGTCGCTGCGGAACTCGCTGCCGGGGACCAACTGGGCATACTCCCGGATGCGGCCACGGCGGCGGAGCTTGATGTCCTTCACCACGTCCAGCCGGATGCCCTCCGGGTCGTAGATGCAGCCGTTGGAGTCACTCATGGTGATGACCTTGGCCCCCAGCTCCTGCGCCTTCTGGCAGGCAAAGATGGCCACGTTGCCGCTGCCGGAAATGGCCACTCGCTTGCCCTGCAGGCTCTCCTGCTTCATGCAGTGCAGCATCTCCTCCGTCAGGTAGCACAGACCGTAGCCGGTGGCCTCGTTGCGGGTCAGGGAGCCGCCGAAGGACAGGCCCTTGCCGGTAAGGACGCCGCCGTCGAAGCTGTCACGGATGCGCTTATACTGGCCGAACAGGTAGCCGATCTCCCGGCCGCCCACGCCGATGTCCCCGGCGGGGACGTCCACGAACTGGCCGATGTGCCGCTGAAGCTCCGTCATGAAGCTCTGGCAGAAGCGCATGACCTCCCGGTCGCTCTTGCCCTTGGGGTCGAAGTCGGAGCCGCCCTTGCCGCCGCCCATGGGCAGGCCGGTGAGGCTGTTCTTCAAAATTTGCTCGAAGCCCAGAAATTTCAGAATGGACAGGTTCACCGATGGATGGAACCGCAGGCCGCCCTTGTAGGGGCCGATGGCGGAGTTAAACTGCACCCGGTAGCCCCGGTTCACTCGGATGCGGCCGGTATCGTCCATCCACGGGACTCGGAAGGCCACCACCCGCTCCGGCTCCACGAACCGCTCCAGCAGGGCGGCCTCCCGGTACTCCGGGTGGCTGTCGATCATCAGGTCCAGGCTCTCCAGCACCTCCCGCACGGCCTGATGGAACTCCTTCTGTTCGGGATCCCGTGCTGCCAGGTCACTGTAAACCTGCTGCAAATAAATGCTTTTCAACATGACATTCGCCCCTTTCCTCGGCGGTTTTAATATGTCCATAAGGATACGAGGAAATGCGGGAATGTGCAATGTCAAAATTCCATGAAATCCGCCACCCGGAGCAGCATGGTTTCGTATTTTTCTCCAAACTGCGTGCATTTGTCCTTGCATTGTGTACACTCCTCCATTCTTTGTGTCGTTCGCACAAAGAACGTGAGAAATTTTGTGCATCGTGTACAAGGTTTTGCGTCCATCCGACGCCATTGGCTTCCGGGCGGTAGGCTGGCAGCGCTGCACGGGCGAAATCTCGGATGCGGATGTGTCACGCTACCGGTTCTTCCCGGAAAAACGGCGGCGACCATTGACGCTGCCTTGTAGGCAGCCGTTTTCCCGGCATGGCGCAGTCTGTGGGTGAAGAAACAGCTTTACAGTCGGAGGAGACTATGATATAAAGAAGTCAGAGACAAGGCCACGAAACAGGCAGCGCTGCGGCATCGCAGGAAGCCTGCCCGTCAGGAAGGAGAATCAGCACATGAAATTCCAGATCGTAGATGCATTTACCCGGCAGACCTTCGGCGGCAACCCCGCAGGTGTCGTTCTGCTGCCGGAGGGGGCAGAGTTCCCCGCCGACGAGACTATGCGGAAAACGGCGGCGGAGCTGCGCTACTCCGAGACGGCCTTCATCAAGCCCCTGGGCGGGAACCGCTTCCAGATCCGCTACTTCACCCCCGCTGCGGAGGTGGAGCTGTGCGGCCACGCCACCATCGGCAGTTTCCACGCTCTGCAGGAGATGGGACTGGTAGCCGAGGGCGGCACCTACATCGATGAGACGCTCTCCGGTACGCTGGAGGTGGTGGTGGGCAAGGACGCCATCCTCATGGACATGGCCAAGCCCCAGACCTTCCAGCGGCTGGAGACGCCGGAGGAGCTGGAGGAGCTGTACCGCATCATGGGTCTCTCCGCCGACGGACAGGGCGCCGTGACCGGGAAGCCGGAGCTGATGCTTCTGCCCCAGAAGGTGTCCACCGGTTTGACGGACATCATGATGCCCGTGGCCGATGAGGCGGAACTGGAGAAGATCGCACCGGACTTCCCGGCTCTGACGGAGCACTCCCGCAGGTATAACGTGGTGGGCGTCCACGCCTTCACCGTCAACACCGCCGACGGCATGATCCATGCCCGGAACTTCGCTCCCCTGTATGACATCGATGAGGAGGCCGCCACCGGCACCTCCAACGGGGCGCTGGTCTACTATCTGTACCGGCACGGGCTGGTGGAGCTGGACAAGGTGTACACTGTGGTGCAGGGCGAGAAGATGGGGCGGCCTTCCATGATCTCCGCTCAGGTCATCCTGAAGGACAGCCAGCCCTTCGTCAAGGTGGGCGGCCCGGCCGTGACGCTGGTTCGGGGGGAGATCGAGCTGTAAAGGCGAAGCTATGCTATAAAGAAGGCGCAGGCTGGGCTGAACTGCACCCCATTTGTTGGACAGTATGGGATACTGTTAAGGTTGGCAGTACCAGATGAAGGCTTACCAGCGGATGCTGAAAGAAAAAGGCACTACACAAAGTATGTCTCGTAAAGCGACCTGCTTGGATCATGCTGTCGCCGAACATTTCTTTGGGCTGCTTAAAACGGAATTGTTCTATTTAGAAAAGCTCGATTCCATTGACCAACTCGAAAAGGCCATTGTTGGGTATATCGGTTACTACAATAACCACAGAATCAAATGAAAACTAAACGGTCTGAGTCCTGTGCAGCACAGGACTCAGACCGTTTAGGCCGTTTAATTCTTGTTTTTGTCTGACTTTTGGGGGTCACTTCCGTGGGGGTGCGGCTCTTTTATCGATCGCTGCAGGCGGTCGCAAGAGTCGCCCCTACGGGTGGTTTGCGGCAGCTTCATACAATAAGGTGGCCTTACAGCTCCGGGCCGAAGGGGTCCGTGGGGTGGAAGGTATCGTCGGGCTGCTCAGGACGGGCCTGCCAGCCGATGCCCTTGATGCGCTTGATCTCCTGAAAATAGCCGATGTTGGTCTGGATGATATAGGGAGCGATCCAGATGGAGAGGATGCCCAGCGTCAGGCTGCACAGGAGGTTCCAGCCGATGAAGGTCAGGTCCAGCAGGAACAGGTCGCCCTTATACCCGGCGGTCTGTGCCTTGCTCATGCTGATGGCCTCCATGACGCCTATATCGGGGTTCTCACACAGGTTATAGACGGCAAAACGGTAGCGGTAGCCGGCGATGATACCGGGGATGATAAACAGCATGGACCACAGGAAAACATAGAGGGTGATGACGATATTCAGCAGGATCAGCTTGCCGATGAAGCCGAAGCCGTCGAAGAGGGTGGCGTAAGGCATCTCCTCGCCCCGGCGCACGCCCAGATGGTACAGCACCCAGCCGCCCTGCAGCAGTACCCGCAGCAGCCAGCACACCACCGCCACCAGCGTCACCACCGTGGCGGGCAGAGCCACCGGGTAGAGATAAGAGGGGATGGGGACGTTGGGGAAATATGTCTGCATATAGAGCGCCACGTCGCCGTTGACGTAGACGCTGGCCCCCTGCAGCAGCTCCGTCAGGGCCAGATAGAGCAAAGCGAACAAATAGGCAGAGACGGCGGCGGTGCGGACAACGCCCTTGGCCTCCTGCTTCAGCTCAATACGGTTCATCATGTGTTTTGTGTCCTTTCTCTCCTGCGGTCTGTGCCGCAGGATATCTATATAGGTGTTTATTTTATCATATAGCCTTCCCATTTGGCAAGAGGCGCATCCGAACTGCGCCGGTGGGATAAAATGGATATTTCGGAAAAACGTGGACAAACACGGACAAACGTGCGTGAAAGGCGGAGTTCCCAGTCTCCAGTATTCAAAAAGTGACAAAAATGAGAGCTTAGGTCTTGCCAACGGGGCAATTTTGTTGTAGACTAATGTGCAGTATGTGGTGGCGTAGCCACCAAGGAGTAAGATGAGGTGAAAGACAATGGCACAAGCTTTCTTTGGCGGCGTTCATCCCAATGACATGAAGGCCGCAACCAATGAAAAGGCCATCGAACAGCTGGAAGCCCCGGCTGAGGTGGTCATTCCCATGTCTATGCACATCGGTGCGCCTTGCAAGCCTATCGTTGCGGTGGGCGACAAGGTGACCATCGGTCAGAAGATCGGTGAACCCGGCGGTTTCGTGTCCGCTCCCATTCATGCGAGCGTGTCCGGTACCGTAAAGGCCGTGGAGCCCCGCCCCTTCTCTATGGGCGGCACCATGATGTCTGTGGTGATCGAGAACGATTTTCAGAACACCGTGTGCCCGGACATTCATCCCGTGGAGGATCCCGACAGCCTGACCCCCGAGCAGCTGGTGGAGATCGTCAAGAACGCCGGTATCGTGGGTCAGGGCGGTGCGACCTTCCCCACCCATGTGAAGATCAGCTCCGGTCTCGGCAAGGTGGACTATGTGATCATCAACGCCGCCGAGTGCGAGCCCTACATCACCGGCGACCACCGCACCATGCTGGAGCGTCCGGAGCAGGTGGTCAAGGGCGCTACGCTGCTGGCCAAGTGCTTCGGCGTGGAGCACGTGTACATCGGCATCGAGGCCAACAAGCAGAATGCGGCCGACGTGCTCAACAAGACCATCGCTGAGCTGAACGCTCCCGTGGTGGTGGAGGTCCTGCACACCCGGTATCCCCAGGGCGCTGAGAAGCAGCTGTGTCAGGCTGTCTCCGGCCGTCAGGTCCCCTCCGGCAAGCTGCCCGCCGACGCAGGCTGCTGCATCTTCAACCTGAACACCACCTGCGCCATCTACCGTGCGGTGTATACCGGTATGCCCGTGGTGAACAAGATCGTCACCGTGTCCGGCTCCGGCGTCATCGAGCCCAAGAACATCGAGTGCCCCATCGGCACCCCCATCTCCAAGCTGTTCGACGCCTGCGGCGGCCTGCGGGAGGATACCTACAAGCTGATCATGGGCGGCCCCATGATGGGTCTGGCCCAGTACAATGTGGACGTCACCGTAGGTAAGGGCACCGGCGCCATGCTGGCCTTTGCCGGCAAGGAGGAGCAGTACGAGGAGCATCCCCAGTGCATCCGCTGCGGCAAGTGCGTGGGCGTTTGCCCCATGCGGCTGGAGCCTGTGTTCATGTACAAGTACCTGATGAAGGGCGATGTGGACACTTGGCAGAACACCCTCCACGGCATGGACTGCATCGAGTGCGGCGCCTGCACCTACATCTGTCCTGCCCGTCTGCCTCTGATCCATGCCTTCCGCATGGGCAAGCAGAAGGTCAATAATGCGAGAATGGCCGCCAAGGCCAAGGCGGAGGCCGAGAAGGCCGCTGCCGAGAAGAAGGAGGCGTAAGCAATGACGGATTACAAAAATTTGAAGCTGATCGCATCCTCCTCTCCCCATATCCGCTCCAAGGATAACACCCGGAGCATCATGCTGGATGTCATCATCGCCCTGCTGCCCGCTCTGGTCATGAGCATCTATGTGTTCGGCGTGCGGGCCCTCACCATGGTGCTGGTGTCCGTGGCCGCTTGCGTGTTCTGGGAGTGGGCCTATCGCAAGCTCCTGAAGAAGCCCCAGTCCATCGGTGATCTGTCCGCTGTGGTCACCGGTATCCTGCTGGCCTTTGTCTGCCCCCCCACCACACCGGTGTGGATGCTGATCATCGGCGGCTTCTTCTCCATCGTGGTGGTCAAGCAGCTCTACGGCGGCATCGGCTGCAACTTCGTCAACCCCGCTCTGGTGGGCCGTGCCATGCTGCTGGCCAGCTATGCCAGCGCCATGACCCATTGGGTGGGCTTCGGCTCCAAGCTGCCTCTGGTGGGCTCCACCGCCGACGTGGTGACCAGCTCCACCCCCATGGCTGTGATGAAGGGCATCTTCTCCGCCGAGACGGCTGAGGATGCACTGGCGGCGGTCAATGACCTGACCTCCACCTTCTCCATCAGCGATATGTTCATCGGCCGCATCGGCGGCTCTCTGGGTGAGACCTCTGCTCTGGCCCTGCTGCTGGGCTTTGTGTATCTGCTGCTGCGTAGGGTCATCAACTGGCAGATCCCCGTGTGCTACATCGGCACCGTGGCGGCGCTGACCCTGATCTCCGCTCCCGCCGGTATGAGCGCTGTGGACTTCATGCTCTACAACGTCTTTGGCGGCGGCCTGATGCTGGGCGCCATCTTTATGGCCACCGACTATGCCACCTCCCCTGTGACCAAGCTGGGGCAGGCCATCTTCGGCGTGGGCTGCGGCCTTATCACCTGCTTCATCCGCCGGTTCGGCTCCTATCCCGAGGGTGTGTGCTACTCCATCCTCATTATGAACTGCACCACCTGGCTGCTGGATAAGTACATCCGGCCCACCATCTACGGTGCCATCAAGAAAGACAAGAAGGAGGCGGCTGCAAAATGAAGATCTCCGGTAAGTTTATTCTGAAGGTCGCCGGTACGCTGACCATCATCTCTCTGGTGGTGGCTCTGCTGCTGGGGCTGGTCAACGGCGTCACCGCCGACAAGATCGCCGCCATGAACGCCGCCGCTACTCAGACGGCTCTGGAGGCCGTCACCGAGGCCGGCAGTACATACGACGAGATCACCTCCATTCCTCAGGAGGTCATGGACGCCGCCAAGGAAATGGGCGGTACGCTGGAGGAGATGTACACGGTCACCTTCGACGGCCAGCCTGCCGGCTACGCTGTGAAGCTGACGGCCAGCGGCTCTCAGGGCCTCATCGAGATGGTCATCGGCGTGGATGCCGAGCAGAAGATCACCGGTATCTCCGTGGTGAATCACTCCGAGACCTCCGGTATCGGCACCAAGGTGTGCGGCAATAAGCCCAATGACGACGGTGTACCCGTTCTGGACCAGTTCGTTGGCATGAGCGGCGCAGGCACTCTGAAGGTGGGCAAAACCGTCACCGCCATCTCCGGCGCCACCGTTTCCACCAAGGGCGTGACCAAGGGCGCCAACGCAGCGCTGGCCGCTGTGGCCGCTCTGGGTTAAGAGAGGAGGAGCTGAGATATGAATTTCGGTAAGCAATTCAAAGAGGGTCTGATCACTCAGAACCCCGTTCTGGTACAGCTGCTGGGTATGTGCTCCACCATGGCCATCACCACCTCGTTCTTCAACGGTCTGGGCATGGGCGTGTCGGTGCTCATCATCCTGACGCTGTCCAATGTCTTTATTTCCATGCTGCGCAAGATCATCCCCAATGAGGTGCGTATCGCCTGCTTCATCGTGGTCATCGCCGGCTTCGTGACCTGCGTGGATCTGCTGCTGAAGGCCTTTGTGCCGGCGCTGTCCTCCTCTCTGGGTGTGTTCATCCCCCTGATCGTGGTGAACTGCATCATCCTGGGCCGTGCCGAGGCGTTTGCCTCCAAGAACCCCGTGGGTGCCTCCGCCGTGGACGGCATCTGCCAGGGTATCGGCTACACGCTGGTACTGATCTGTATGTGCGTGGTGCGTGAGCTGCTGGGCAGCGGTAAGTTCGGCGGCGGCCTGCTGGGCGGCGGCGGACTGGGCAGCGCCCCCGGCATCACCATCTTCCCCGAGGAGTTCGGCATCAAGATCCTGACCATGCCCGTGGGCGGCTTCCTGACGCTGGGCGCCCTCATTGCTCTGATGCAGTGGGCCATGGCCAAGAGCAACGCAAAAAAGGAAAAGGAGGCCAAGTAAGCTATGAAAGTGACTGAACTGTTGGCCATCGCCCTTGGCGCTATCCTGACCAATAACTTTATTTTCTCCCAGTTCTTGGGCATCTGCCCCTTTATGGGCGTGTCCAAGAAGATCGACACCGCTGTCGGTATGGGCGCAGCCGTGACCTTCGTGATGGGTCTGGCCTCCGCCCTGTGCTACCCCGTCAATAAGCTGCTGGACAATCTGGGGCTTGGCTTCATGCAGACCGTGGCCTTCATTCTGGTCATCGCCGGTCTGGTGCAGTTCGTGGAGATGTTCCTGAAGAAGAACATCCCCACCCTGTACGCCGCTCTGGGCGTGTACCTGCCCCTGATCACTACCAACTGCGCCGTTCTGGGCGTGGCTCTGCTGAACACTCAGAACAGCTACAACTTCATCGCTTCCGTGATCTATGGCATCACCGGCGGTCTGGGCTTCCTGCTGGCTATCTTCCTGTTTGCGGCTGTCCGTGAGCAGCTGGATGTCTCCAGCGAGTGCCCCAAGGCCTTCGAGGGCTTCCCCATCGCACTGGTCACCGCCGGTCTGATGGCGCTGGCCTTCATGGGCTTCAGCGGCCTGCAGGTCTGGTAAGGAGGTAGAAAATCATGGATTTTACAACGATCATCTGGGCGGTCGTGGTTCTGGGCGCTCTGGCCATCGTGTTTGGCCTGATCCTGGCTGTCGCCGCCAAGGTCTTTGAGGTGGAGGTAGACCCCCGCCTGCCGGAGATCCAGGCCTGTCTGGCCGGCGCTAACTGCGGCGGCTGCGGCTATCCCGGCTGCGCCGGCTGCGCCGAGGCCATTCTGGCCGGCAAGGCTCCCGTCACCGCCTGCGCTCCCGCAGGCGCCGAGGGTGCTGCCAAAATCGCTGCCATCATGGGCATGGAGGCTCCCTCCGGCGAGAAGATGGTGGCTCACGTGCTCTGCAACGGCGGCACCAACGCCGTGAAGAACTTCGAGTACCGGGGCGTGCATGACTGTCTGGCCGCCACCAAGGTCTGCGGCGGCGACGCTCTGGCCTGCAAGTACGGCTGTCTGGGCTTCGGCTCCTGCGTGGCCGCCTGCAAGTTTGATGCGCTCCACATCGGTCCCAACGGCGCTGCCGTGGTGGATAAGGAGAAGTGTACCAACTGCGGCGCCTGCCGTGAGGCCTGTCCCCGGAAGCTCATTGTGGAGGTCCCCTATTCCAAGAAGGTGTTCGTCAACTGCTCCAACAAGGATAAGGGTCCCGCCGTCACCAAGGTCTGCGCCAACTCCTGCATCGGCTGCGGTATGTGCCAGCGCACCTGTAAGTTCGACGCTATCCACGTGGTAAACAACGTGGCCGTCATCGACTACACCAAGTGCAAGGGCTGCACCATGTGCGCCAAGGCCTGCCCCCGCAACGCCATTGAGCCCATCCCCACTCCGGAGGAGAAGGAGAAGTTCAAGGCTGCGCAGAAGGCCGCTGCCGAGAAGAAGGCTGCTGCCGCCAAGGCCGCCGCTGAAAAGGCTGCCGCCGAGAAGGCCGCTGCCCCCCAGGCGGAGTAAGGTCTCCCTATTGATTGAAAAGAGCCGTCACGCATAGCGTGACGGCTCTTTTTACTGCCGGGAGCGCCTGCTGCGATAGCATGAGGGCCGCCGGTGGGCAGCCCTCATGCTTCTCCGGCGAGGGGCAACTGCTGCCCTTAGCTTGCCTTTTGGGCGAAGGAGTTATCCACCAGACGGTCGAAGTCCACCCATTCCTCCTGCTTCAGTTGTCCGGCGGTGGTCATCACTGTCTCCAGCCGCTCCAGCGCCGCCTGCTCCATCACCGGTGTCAGGTTCCATGCATCGATCTCCCGGTGCCGGGCGCAGACCCGTTCCAGAACCGCCAAATCCGTATCCGGGAACTGTCCGCAGATGGCCTCCGCCACCTCCCGGTCCGTATGCTCCGCCACCCAGCGCTGAGCACGGGCAATGGCGTTGGTGAAGCGCTGCACCGTATCGGCGTTGGCCGTCAGGTAGCTGCGGTTGGCGAAATAGGCGGTGTAGGGAATCTCGCCGCTCTCCTGCCCGATGGAGCAGAGGATGTATCCCTTGCCCGCCTGCTCCACCTCCGTGGCGGTGGGCTCGAACAGCGTCACATAATCCCCACCGCCGCCGGTGAAGGCACCGGCCATCATGTTGAACTGCACCGAGGTGTCCACGGTCACGTCCTCACCGGGGGTCAGTCCGTGCTGGCGCAGGACGTACTCCAGCGTCATCTCCGGCACGCCCCCGGCCCGGCCGCCGATGATGGTGCTGCCCCGCAGGTCCTCCCAGCGGAAGGGGCCGTCGCTGCGGCCCACCAGAAACGAGCCGTCCCGCCGGGTCAGCTGGGCGAAGATCACCGGAGGATCCTCCTTGCCCTGCTGGGCCACGTAGATGCTGGCCTCCGGCCCCGCCAGCCCTATGTCCGCCTGACCGGACACCACGGCGGTCATGACCTTGTCGGCGCCGCCGCCGTTGCTCAGCTCCACCGTCAGGCCCTCATCAGCGAAGAACCCCTGACTGATGGCCACATACTGCGGCGCATAGAATACGGAGTGGGTGACTTCGCTGAGCCGCACCGCAGTGGTCTCCTTCGGCCGGGAACAGCCTGCCAGCGCCGGAAGCACCATACACACCGCCAGCAGGCAGGCAAATACCTTCTTCATGACTGTACCCCCCAAGTTCGATTCAATATTTTCTCCACCCGCAGCACCAGCTGGTACATCACCACCGCCGCCAGCGCCAGGATCAGCACGCTGGTCATCACCAGATCCATGTTGAACACCTGCGACCCGTAGACGATGAGATAGCCCAGCCCTGCACGGGAAACGAGAAACTCGCCCATAATGACGCCCACCCACGACAGACCCACATTTACCTTCAGGGTGTTGAAGAGGGTAGGGCAGTTGGCGGGAAACACCAGCAGCCACAGCATCTGGCTCCGCCTGGCCCCCAGAGAGCGCATGAGCCGCAGCTTCTCCGGGTCTGTGGTCATAAAACCCTGATACATGGTCAGGATGGTGACGATCAGGGAGATGGCCAGCGTCATGACGATGATGGCCCCCATCCCGGCCCCCATCCACACGATAAAGATCGGCCCCAGCGCCGTTTTCGGCAGGGCGTTCAGCACCACCAGATAGGGGTCCAGCACACGGGCCAGCTTCTCCCACCACCACATGGCCACGGCGATGGCGGTTCCCAGCAACGTTCCGGCGGTGAAGCCCACCACTGTCTCCAGGCATGAGGTGCCAATGTGCCGCCACAGGTCCCCGCTGTGCCACAAGCTTTGCAGGGTACCGGCCATGCGGCTGGGGCTGCTGGTGAGAAAGCCGTCGCTGAGGCCCAGCCGGGTGGTAAGCTCCCACAGGGCGAACAGACCCGCCAGCAGGCACACCTGCCACAGCCGGATCGACCGCTTTCTCCGGCGGTAGTCCCGCAGATATTGCAGCCGCCGGGGCGAAGGAGCGCTATCCTTCATGCACTTCCAGCTCCTTCCAGATGGACTTGAAATCCCCGGCGAAGGCCGGGTGATCCCGCCGCTGCAAGGGCGGCACCCCCTGCAGCTGGGTCAGCCGATGGATGCTCTTCACCACCGCCGGGCGGTGACTCAGCACCACCACCCGGTCCGACAGGCTGATGGCCTCGGAGATATCGTGGGTCACCAGCAGCGCCGTCTTGCCCTCCTGCCGTATGATGCGGTAGATATCCGCCGATACGGCCAGCCTTGTCTGATAGTCCAGCGCCGAAAAGGGCTCATCCAGCAGCAGTACCTTAGGCTGGGCCGCCAGCGTCCGGATCAGGGCGCACCGCTGGCGCATCCCGCCGGAGAGCTGGGAGGGCCGCTTCTGAGCGAAGTCCGCCAGCCCGTAGCGCTCCAGCAGCTCCCGGACATGGGCCTGCCGCTGCGGCGTATTCTCACCCCGTACCGTCAGGCCCAGCGTCACGTTGCCCCAGATGCTGCGCCACTCGAACAGCTGGTCCCGCTGGGGCATGAAGCCCACCTTCCGGGAGGGCCCGCACACCGGCTCCCCATCCAACTCCAGACTGCCGCCTGAAAGTCGTTCCAGTCCTGCCAACGCCGACAGCAGGGTGGATTTTCCGCAGCCGGAGGGACCCACGATGCTGCAAAATTCCCCCTCCTGCACATCGAAGGAGACATCCCGCAGCGCCTCTACCTCCCCGTCCGGGGACTGGTACACGAAGGCGGCGTGCAGGATCTGTATCATCATATCCGTCCTCCCTTGCCATTGGGCATTGCGCCCGGATCGGAGAATGTCTCTCCGCCCTTATCCTATGCCCCCGGTGCGGGGCGGGTCACAGGAAAAGTACCGCTCTGCCGGTGGGCTTTCCGGCGGCGATGGCTTGCCAACTTGGAAGCATCTGAAAAAATTGACGGAAATTTTACGTTTCTTATAAAAAATTAAAAATTAAATTGGAGGTTTCGTGTATTGCAATTTGTCGAAAGCCGGATTATCATAAGAATGTAAACAGAAAGAAGAACACAGCAAGGACAGATGGTGAAGCACATGGCGCTGAAAAAGAATCTGGATGTGACCATCCACGAAGCATTTCTGGAGGAGATCTTACAGGGCAACTGGAAGCCGGGACAGGCGCTGAATCTGGACGATCTGGCGGAGCGCTATGGCGTCAGCCGGACTCCCATCCAGCAGGCCCTGAAACGGATGCATACCCAAGGCATGGTGGTCTTTTCCAGCAAGGGACACTTCTCCGTGCCCACCTTCAGTGAGAAGGAGGTCTGCGATATCATCGAGATGCGGTTGCTGCTGGAGCATCAGGCGCTGACGGATATCCAGAACAAGCTCCTGCCCATGGACTTCGAGACGCTGGAGCGTCTGGCGGGGGAGTGTGTCGCCTCCAACAAGACGTCCAACATCGTCCAGACCCGGCGCACCGATCTGGTTTTCCACCGGATACTGGTGGAACAGGCCGGGAACCGCTGTCTCAGTGAGGTCTATGACCGCATTCAGGGCCAGTTCATCGTGGCCAACTACCTTCTTACCAGCCACACCCGCTCCCAGCAGCAGGTAGCCTCCGACGACCATGAGCGGTTGCTGGCAGCCCTGAAGGCCGGAAACTTCACCCGTGCCCACGACATCATTGAGGACCACATTCAGGGCGCCTGCCAGAAAATTCTGGCGAAAATGAACGCATAAGCAAAACGATATCCCTTCCCCATCATGGGCGGCCGCCGGGCCGCCAGCCGTACCCAACCGCTATTGGGACAACCTGATGATCTAACCCGAGGGATATCGTTTTTTCTTACCGCATAAAAAATTAAAAATTAAAAATTTTGTATACCCGCCTGCGGTGCAGGCTTGAAGAAATCGTCACCAATTCAAAACGGGAAAGGAAGAACATCATGAAAGTGAAAGAAACCGCCAAGAAGCCCTATGGTATTTGTCCGGCGTCCATGACCATCTGGAACGCTGACCAGACCTACAACAAGAAGGGCATCCTCGGCTCCTATGCCCTGCGGAACAATATGTTCGACGTAGGCGTCATGCTGCTGATCGCCGTGATCGGCTATTTCTTCCTGAAGCTGGAGATCCCCATTGCGCCCATCGTGCTGGCGCTGATCTTAGGGCCGCTGGCAGAGAGCAATCTGCGCCGGTCCCTGCTGTTGAGTCAGGGCAGCGCCTCCATCTTCTTCACCCGGCCCATCTGCATTTTCTTCCTGCTGCTGGCGGTGCTGTCCCTCTGCTGGCCGCTGCTGCGGAAGGTGCTGAGTAACCGGAAAAAGGCGGCGTAAGGAGGGGCGTATGGCGCACATTCTCAGCTATGGATCGCTGAATCTGGATCTCGTGTATCAGGTCCCCCACTTCGTGCAGGCGGGGGAGACCCTGAGCTCCACCAGCCGCACCGTCCACTGCGGCGGCAAGGGGCTGAACCAGTCCATCGCCGCCGCACGGGCCGGGGGAACGGTCAGCCACGCCGGAAAGATCGGCGGAGACGGCACCGTCCTGACGGATATCCTGCGGGAGAGCGGGGTGGACACGGACTTTGTGACCGTAGGCGACGGCCCCAGCGGCCACGCCGTCATTCAGGTGGACCCCTCCGGGCAGAACTGTATCCTGCTCTTCGGCGGCTGCAATCAGGAGATCACCCATGAGGAGATCGACCGGGCGCTGGCGCACTTCCAGACCGGAGACTATCTCATTCTGCAAAATGAGATCAACGGCCTGGACTATCTCATGACGCAGGCCGCCCGGCAGGGGCTGCGGATCGTGTTCAATCCCTCCCCCACCGACGAGTCCATCTTCCGGCTACCGTTGGGGGAGGCATGGCTGTTGATCTTCAACGAGATCGAGGGTGCCGCTCTGTCGGGCTGCGATGACGAGGAGGACATCCTGAACACTCTGCGGCAGAGGTGGCCCCGCTGCCGGCTGCTGCTGACGCTGGGCAGTCACGGCTGCGTGTACGACGATGGCCAGCGCCGTCTGCGGCAGAGCATCTATCAGGCGGAGACGGTGGACACCACCGCCGCCGGAGATACCTTCACCGGTTACTTCGTGGCCTGTATGGCGGCGGGGCGTCCGGAGGAGGAGTGTCTGGATCTGGCATCCCGTGCGGCGGCCATCGCCGTGTCACGACCCGGCGCCGCTCCGTCTATCCCCACCATGGACGAGGTGCAGCGCTGCACCCTCCGACGGGAGGAGTAAATCACATACGGTAAACGGCCTCGGAGAGATCTCCGGGGCCGTGCGTTTTGCTGAGGGGGGAGTATCGGGCTTTTGCCGCCGACAGCCTGCTTTTCCCCACAATACAAAGAGAGGAGGTATTTCCGATGGAAATACCTCCTCTCTTTGTGCTGAAACCGCAAGCCCTCACAGGGCGGCGGCGCCGATGATACCTGCCTCGTTGCCCAGCTTCGCAGCAGCAATGGTGGGGATGGCTCCCTCCCGCTGGCCGAAGCAATGGGTGGCTACATACTCCCGGACAGGGGCCAGCAGGGCCTCCCCCTGACGGCTGATACCGCCCCCCAGCAGGATCATCTCCGGGGCCAGAATGTTCACGAAGTCTGTCAGCCCCGCCGCCACGTACACGGCGTACTGCGCCACCACCTCCGCAGCGGCGGCATCGCCCTGCTGGGCGGCATCAAAGGCGGTGCGACCGGTGATCTCCTCTACCTGAGCCAGCAGTGACTCCGGATGCGCCAGCGCCGCCTGACGGGTCTGGCGGATCAGGGCCGTAGCGGAGGCGTAGGCCTCCCAGCAGCCCCGGCGGCCGCAGGTGCAGGGCTCACCGTCCAGCACCAGCAGCATATGCCCCGCTTCCCCGGCGCCGCCCCGCAGACCGGAGAGAATTTTTCCACGGGAGATGATGCCGCTGCCCACGCCGGTTCCCAGCGTAATGAGCACCATATCCTGACAGCCCACGGCGGCCCCGGCCACCACCTCTGCCAGAGCGGCGCAGTTGGCATCGTTGCCCAGCCGAACGGGGATGCCGAACCGCTGGTGCAGCATCCGGCACACCGGTACGTCGAACCAGTTGAGGTTATAGGCCCGCTTCACCACCCCCGTCTGGGGGTCGCAGGCACCGGGGGAGCCAACGCCCATAGAGGCGCAGTCCACCGCCGTGAGCCCCGCCTGCCGCAGAGCCTCCTCCACGGCGTCGCCCATGTCCCGGATGACCTCCTCCGCCGGGCGCTCCGCCCCGGTGGGGACGCTGCGGCGGGCCACGATCTCATAGCGGTCGTTCACCACGCCTACGGCGATGTTGGTGCCGCCCAGATCAATACCGATGCGATACATGAAAACGCTCCTCTCCGAAAACGGGAGCGGTCAGCCGCTCCCGTTGGTCTGTTTTTTTCGACAGCTTACTTATTCCGGCGATAGCCGTCCTGCAAATGGGTCACGAAAGAGCTGTTGACGCTGACGGTGCGCCCCGTCTCCGAGGACTTGATACAGCCGAAAATGGTTCGCATGGTGGTCAGTGCCTCCCGCCCGGAAACCTCCGGCTCCCGGTCGTGCTCCAGTGCGTCGATGAACTCGTCGATGACGCCGGAGCGGGTCTGGTGCTCGAACTGATAGGCGGTGATGGTGTTGTTCAGGTCCCGCACCTCGATGGGGGCGGTGAGGCTGTTGTAGATCCGCATGACGCCACGGGTGCCGAACAGGCAGGTGGAGTTGCTCTCCTGACCGTATACCGTCCAACTGGCGGCCATGGTGCCGGCAGAGCCGCCGTTCATCCGCAGGATGCACAGGGCGTTGTCGTCCACGCCGATGAGGTGATCCTCCCGATCGTGCTTGTTGAGGGTCAGGATCTTGGCGGTGGTTTCGATGACCGTCTGCCCCGTCAGATACTGCATCAGATCGATCTTGTGGATGCCCAGATCCGACAGAGCGCCCATAACGGCCTTTTTCTTGTCGAAGAACCAGTTGCCCTCCATGGACCAGCCCTCCGGCCCGGAGGTTCCAAGCCCCGTGCGGAAGGTGATGACGTCACCGATGACCCCCTGCTCCAGCAGCTCCTTGGCCCGGCGATGCACCGGATCGAAGCGCATATTGTGGCCGATCATCAGATGCCGGTTGTTGAACTCCGCCGCCGCCACCATGGACTCGCACTCCGCCAGCGTTACGGCCATGGGCTTCTCGCACAGCACGTGCTTCCCGGCGTAGAGAGCCGCCGTGGTCATCTCCGCATGGCTGCGGTTCTCCACACACACGGATACGGCGTCGATCTCCGGGTCCTTCAGCAGGTCGAAGTAGGAGTCGTAGACCTTTCCGCCGTATTGAGCGGCCACCTCATGAGCCCGCTGGCTGTTCTTGTCATAGTAGGCCACCAGCTGTGCGTTGGGGTTGGTGGCATATTCCGGCAGATGGCGCACCTGGGCGATCTTGCCGCAGCCGATGACAGCAACTCGTATCATACCGTTCGCTCCTTTCGCAAAACGCCTGTTGTCGCCCCTATTATAGCAAATCTGCCTACGGGATGGAATCCCCTTTTTATAGAAAATTTCACCCCGGATGCAGGCCGTCCCGCTGTCTGCTTTCAGCCGCCGCATGGCCCGCAGGTTCTCAGGGCGGGACTCGGCTCTCCTCGGCAAAAAGTCTCTTTTCCCGAAATAAGTTTCCAGGTTTACGCATAAAATAACAGCCTGCAACCTCCGCAAATGGCTTATCTACTGGGTTTTGCACAGTTTCCACAGACTTTTCCACCTCGTTATGTCAACACAAAAACCCTCCAAAAGGAGTGGAAATTGTCGATGCAGCGGTGGCCCTCCGGCGGAGTGGTTTTGGGAGGTTATTTTGTGTCTTCCTGACATGGCGGTGAGGGCCGAATCAGCGAAAAAAACACCACCCTTTGGGTGGTGTTTTTGGAGCGGGCGACGAGGCTCGAACTCGCTTCCCGGCATCCCACGAATGGCTGTCGCCATTCGCGGGAGCCCTGCCTCACCTCTTGATTTGACGCGCTTTGCGCAGGTCGAGGCAGCGAGTTCTCCGGTGCTGCGGCACATTCCAAAAAGAATACCCCATCCTGTCGGATGGGGTATTCTTTTTGGAGCGGGCGACGAGGCTCGAACTCGCTACCTCGACCTTGGCAAGGTCGCGCTCTACCAGATGAGCTACGCCCGCAAACGCAAGATTGATTATACCTGCGTTTTTCGGATTTGTCAAGCGCTAATTTGCATTTTTTGTATTTTGTTCTGCACCCTCTGCGCTCCCTGCGCCACTCAGCAGCACCTCAATGATGCCGGCGTTCCCCGAATCCGGGTAGAAATTCACCGTCCACGGTTCCTTGCTTTCCGGCTCCACCTCGGCCTGTATCTGCGTCACCTGTGTGCGGACCTCCTCCGCCTGATGGTCGAAGTAGCCCACCTGCACCACCAGCTCCGCAGCGTGGTTCCGTGCGGCCTCCCGCAGCAGATCCCCCAGAGCGGAGGTGCTGGTGATATGCACAATGCCCGCCACCTGAGCCGCCGTGCGGCGATAGCCGACGGTCAGCTGGATGGCGTCATAGTTCCGAGGTGTCTCGTCCACCGTATAGGTCAGGTACTCCACGGCGTAGGCTCCCAGCGGCGTCTCCTTCTGCACCTCCAGACACGCCCGCTCCGCCGCCTGCGGGGCGGGAAGCCCGCTGTCGTCGGGGTAGAGCCAGATGGTTCCCTCCTTGGCCCCGCCGCTGATCAGCACCAGCAGGGCATTCACCAGATCCTGATAGCTCTCCGCCCGGAGGACGGATCGGTCCTCGCTCTCGTAGTAGCTGGAGCTGTGGGGCTCGGTGACGCTGTAATCCCGGTTCAGCAGGGAGCCGCAGCCGGTAAGGGGCAGCATCAGCAGGGCCGCCGCCAGCGCCCATACACGTTTTCTCATGGCCGCACCTTACAGTCCGCCCGGCGCATATACGCCGAAGCCCTCGCCCAGTATCTCGTGGGCGTCGCAGACGATGACAAAGGCGTCGGGATCGATCTCCTGCACCGCCCGCTTCACGGGGATGATCTGTGTCCGGGCGCAGGCGCACAGGATCACCTGCTTGTCCTTGCCGCTGTAAGCGCCCTTGCCCTGCAAAAGCGTCACACCACGGTCCAGCTCCAGCAGGCGGCGGGTCAGCTCCTCATGGCAGTCGCTGATGATATAGGCCACCTTGGCGGCATTGGGGCCGTAGACCACCTTGTCGATGGACACGGAGATCAGAGACAGGGAGATCATACCGTACAGCGCACGGGTCAGATCCCGGAAGATCAAGGCGTAGGTCACCGTCACCAGAATGTCGATGGCAAGACACAGGGTACCGATGCTGAGGCTCTCCAGCTTCAGCTTCAGCAGCCGGGCCGCCAGCTCCGTGCCGCCGGTGGTGGCCCCCTCCCGCAGCATGATGCCGCAGGAGACGCCGATGATGACGCCGCCGTACAGACAGGCCAGAATGGGCTCCATAGGCTTGAAGGTATGCACCGCCGCCAGACCGTCGATCATCAGAGAGCTGACGGCCGTGGCATAGACGGAGGAGAACAGGAAATCCTTGCCGATGAACCGCCAGCCCAGCACGAACAGCGGCACGTTGAGGATAATGACGATGGTGCCGATGGGCAGGCCCGGCAGCAGGTAGTTGATGATCTGCCCCAGACCGGTGAAGCCGCCCACGCTGATGTGGTTGGGGTCAAACATCCAGTTGAACCCCACGGCATACAGGGCGCAGGACGCCGTGATGATGAGATACTGCGTCAGGACGTTCCGTTTCATAGGCTCCTCCTTTTTTCTTACAGCAGGGTCAGCTGCTCCTCGCCCCGGTCCTCCGGCCGCAGGAGAGCGCCGGTACCGGGGATGCTGCGGGCCCGATAGCGGGGGAGATTCACGATACCGGACTCCTCCGGTGTGCAGACTCGTTGCAGCTGGTATTTGGGCTTCAGGGTCATGACGGCCACGCCCTGTGTGGAGCGGGTGGCCTTGGGCAGCAGCAGGGACGTGTGGAAGATCAGCGCCCTGGGCTCCGTGGACAGCAGCGCCAGCTCCCGATCCTCCGCCAGCGGCAGAATGGCCACCAGCCTGCTCTTGTCGGAGTAGGCCCCGGTGAGCTTGCGGCGGTTGGAGACGGTGGCGTAGGCCTTCATCTCCACACGGGCAGCCTTGCCGTTTTCAAAGAAGAACAGCAGATGCCCGCTGTAATCCCCCGGCAGCACCATATAGACCACACTCTCGCCCTCGTCCATGCCCAGCTTCGCCGGCAGATAGTCTCCCAGCACTGATGCCTTACTGTCCCCGAACTCGCTGAGGCGGGTCTTGTAGACCTGACACCGGTCGGTGAAGAACATGACCTCGGCGGCATTGGTGGCCTCCGCCTGCTGGCCGGGGCCGTCGCCCTCCTTGTACTTCTGCTCGCCGCTCATCCGCAGGGACTGGGGCGTGATTTTCTTGAAATATCCCTCACGGGACAGGAACACGGTGACAGGATAGTCCTCCACCTGCTCTTCCTCCCGATACTCCTCTACCTCGTGGCTGTAAATGATCTCGGTTTTCCGGGGCTGGGCGTACTTCTTGCGTACCTGCGTCAGCTCCTCCACCATGATCCTGCGGATGCGGGCGGGCTTTTGCAGGGTGTCCTCCAGATCCTGGATCTCCCCTTGCAGTGTCTCCGTCTCCTGTACCCGCTTGAGGATGTACTCCTTATTGATGTTGCGGAGCTTGATCTCCGCCACGTATTCCGCCTGCTTCTCGTCGATGCCAAAGCCGATCATCAGGTTGGGGATGACCTCGGCCTCCTCCTCCGTCTCCCGGATGATGGCGATGGCCTTGTCGATGTCCAGCAGGATGCGCTTCAGACCCAGCAGCAGATGCAGCTTCTCCTTCTTGCGGGAGAGGATGAAGTACACCCGCCGCCGCACACACTCCGTGCGCCATGCGATCCACTCCTCCAGCAGGGCCTTGACTCCCAGCACACGGGGCATCCCGGCGATGAGGATGTTGAAGTTGCAGCTGAAGGTGTCCTGCAAAGGCGTCAGCTTATACAGCTTCTGCATCAGCTTCTCCGGATCCACCCCCCGCTTGAGGTCGATGGTGAGCTTCAGGCCGCTGAGGTCCGACTCGTCCCGCATATCGCTGATCTCCTTGACCTTGCCGGCCTTCACCAGCTCCGCCACCTTGTCCAGGATCACCTCGATGGAGGTGGAGTAGGGGATCTCGAAGATCTCGATGAGATTCTCCTTCTTGTCGTAGCGCCAGCGGGCCCGAACCTTGACGCCGCCCCGGCCGGTGCGGTAAATTTCCGCCAGCTCCGCCGGGTCGCACACCAGCTGTCCGCCGGTGGGAAAATCCGGCGCCAGCAGGGTGGAGGCGATGTCATGGTCGGGATTTTTCAGCAGGGCGATGGTGGTGTCGCACACCTCCGCCAGATTGAAGCCGCAGATCTGCGAGGCCATACCCACGGCGATGCCCTGATTGGCTGACACCAGCACGTTGGGATAGGTGGTGGGCAACAGGGTAGGCTCCTTGGTGGTGTTGTCATAGTTGTCCACGAAGTCCACGGCGTCACAGTCCAGATCCCGGAACAGCTCGGCACAGATGGGGGCCAGCTTTGCCTCGGTGTAGCGGCTGGCGGCATAGGCCATGTCACGGGAATAGACCTTGCCGAAGTTGCCCTTGCTGTCCACAAAGGGGTGCAGCAGCGACTCGTTTCCCTTGGCCAGACGCACCATGGTCTCGTAGATGGCCTGATCACCGTGGGGGTTGAGGCGCATGGTCTGGCCCACGATGTTGGCGGACTTGGTGCGCCCGCCGGTGAGCAGCCCCATCTTGTACATGGTGTACAGCAGCTTCCGGTGGGAGGGCTTGAAGCCGTCGATCTCCGGAATGGCCCGGGAGACGATGACGCTCATGGCGTAGGGCATATAGTTCTCGTCCAGTGTGCGGGTGATGGGCTGCTCCACCACCGTCCCCCGCAGCCCCATGACATTGGGATCGGCGGGACGATGGACGGTTTTCTCTTCTGTTTTCTTCTTTGCCATGAAAGATGATTCCTTTCGTATTCAAACTGGCGGGAGAAAGATGACCCCGTCAAAAAACGCTTGGGAACTGGCGCAGCCGGGCCGACGCAGATATCGTCCCTTACGGAGCGTCTAGCAGCAGGCGCATGTAGGGGCCGATGCCCACATCGTCCCGCCCGGCCCATACGCTCCCTCAGCTCACGTCGATCATATCCAGATAGCGGCAGCCGTTTTCAGCGATATAGTCCTTCCGGCCGGAGAGGTTGTCCCCCAGCAGCAGGTCAAAGACACGGGCCGTCTCCTCGGCGTCATCCGGCAGTACCTTCACCAGCCTCCGGGTCTCCGGATTCATGGTGGTCAGCCACATCATCTCCGGGTCGTTCTCGCCCAGTCCCTTGGAGCGATCCACCTTGTACTTCTTGCCCTCCAGCTGGCGCACCACCTCCGCCTTCTCCTTTTCGGAGTAGGCAAACCACGTCTTTTCCTTGCAGGTGATCTCGAACAGCGGCGTCTCGGCAATGTAGACGTAGCCCTCCTTGATGAGGGTGGGGCAGAGCCGGTAGAGCATGGTGAGGATCAGGGTACGGATCTGGAAGCCGTCCACGTCGCCATCGGTGCAGATGACCACCTTGCTCCAGCGGAGGTTGTTCAAATCGAACTGATTCAGCTCCTTGGCGGCCTTCCCCTGCACCTCCACGCCGCAGCCCAGCACCTTCATCAGATCCGTGATGACGTCGCTCTTGAAGATGCGGGGATAGTCCGCCTTCAGGCAGTTGAGGATCTTGCCCCGGACAGGCATCAGCCCCTGAAACTCTGCGTCACGGGATTGCTTGCAGGCACCCAGAGCCGAGTCGCCCTCCACGATATAAATTTCCCGCCGGGACACATCCTTGGTGCGGCAGTCCACGAATTTCTGCACCCGGTTGGCGATGTCGATCTTCTCCGTCAGCTTCTTCCGGGTGTTGAGACGGGTGCGCTCCGCCGTCTCCCGGCTGCGCTTGTTCACCAGCACCTGATTGGCGATCCTCTCCGCCGCCTCCCGGTTCTCGATGAAGTACACCTGTAGCTGCTCCCGCAGGAACTCCGACATGGCGTCCTGCACGAACTTGTTGGTGATGGCCTTCTTGGTCTGGTTTTCGTAGCTGGTCTGGGTAGAGAAGTTGCTGCTCACCAGCACCAGACAGTCCTGCACGTCGGGGAAGGTGATCTTGCTCTCCCCCTTGGTGTATTTATTGTTCTCCTTGAGGTACTTGTCAATGGCATAGACGAAGGCCAGACGGGTGGCCTTATCGGGGCTGCCGCCGTACTCCAGAAAGCTGGAGTTGTGGTAGTGCTCGATGAGGTGGACCCGGTTGGAGAAGCACCATGCGATGTTCAGCTTCACCTTGTACTCCGGCTTGTCCGCCCGGTCACGGCCACGGCGCTCCGTCTCCCAGCACACCGGCTCCGTCAGGGGATCCTCCCCTGCCAGCTCCGCCAGATAGTCCCGGATGCCGTGCTCATAGAGGAAGTCCTCCGTCTCAAACTTTCCCGGCGCTACCTCGCACCGCAGGCGGAAGGTGACACCGGCGTTGACCACGGCCTGCCGCCGCAGCACCTCCCGGTAGTAGTCCGCCGGGATGTCGATGTCGGTGAACACCTCCAGATCCGGCAGCCAGCGGATGGTGGAGCCGGTATGGCGGCGCTTGAGCTCCGTCACCCGCATCTCCCCGGCGATCTCGCCCCGTTCAAAGTGCAGGCGGTACTCCTTGCCGTCCCGGCAGACAGTGACGTCCATATAGCGGCTGGCGTACTGGGTGGCGCAGGAGCCCAGACCGTTGAGCCCCAGCGAGTACTCGTAGTTGTCGCTGTTTTCGTTGTCGTACTTGCCTCCGGCGTACAGCTCGCAAAACACCAGCTCCCAGTTGTAGCGCCCCTCCTTCTCGTTCCAGTCCACGGGACAGCCACGGCCCTGATCCTCCACCTGAATGGAGAGATCGGCAAAGCGGGTCACGGTGATGAGCCGGCCATAGCCTGCACGGGCCTCGTCGATGGCGTTGGAGAGGATCTCGAACATGGCGTGCTCGCAGCCCTCCAGCCCGTCGGAGCCGAAGATGACTCCGGGCCGCTTGCGGACCCGGTCTGCCCCCTTCAGACTGGAGATACTGTCGTTGTCATAGGTTTTCTTCTTGGTCATATATGCCTCCTGCCGGGATAGCTCCCGGTATCGTTCCTTGCAGGCCCACAGAACTTTTTCGGTGGGCAACAGGAATATTTTATCGCATTTTTCCCTTTCTGGCAAGGGTCAGCGTCACCTTTTCCCCCAAAGGGCATTTTGCCCCCTTTCATGAGAAAGTCAACACAGGGCTTGCATTTTGCGGAGAAAGGGTCTAAACTGGTTGTGTATGTTCTGCGTATCACTCAGGAGGAAAGAACCATGATCCATATCACCGAGGTCACGACCAAGGCACAGCTGCGCCAGTTCGTGAACTTCCCCATCGACTTATATAGAGACGTTCCCCAGTACATCCCCGGTACATACAGCGACGATCTGGCAGACTGGGACCGTGAGAAAAACCCCGCCTTCAGCTACTGCGAGGCCCGTTGCTGGCTGGCCAGCCGGGATGACGGCACGCTGGTGGGCCGCATCGGCGCCATCCTCAGCCGCAAGTCCAATGACAAGTGGGGCACCCACCGCCTGCGTTTCACGCAGGTGGACTTCATCGACGACCGGGAGGTATCCTCCGCCCTGTTCCAGACGGTGGAGGACTGGGCCCGTCAGCTGGGCTGCACGGAGATTCACGGCCCTCTGGGCTTCACCGACATGGACCGGGAGGGGATGCTGGTGGAGGGCTTTGACCGCACCAGCTGCTTCTTTACCTATTATAACCACCCCTACTATATTGACCACCTGACGGCTCTGGGCTACGGCAAGGACGTGGACTGGACCGAGAATCTCATCTCCGTCCCCACGGACCAGCGGGTCATCCAGCGCTGGGAGAAGATCGCCGCCTATGTTCTGAAGCGGCAGCGCCTGCACATCCATCAGGTGCGCAGCCGTCTGGAGTACCCGCCCCTGATCCGGAAGGTATTCGAGCTGGTGAACGTGGCCTATGCCCCCCTGTACGGCACCGTGGAACTGTCGGACGATCAGATCCGCAAGTACGCCGGGAAGTTTGCCCCCCTCGTCAAGCCCGAGCTCACCTGCTTCGTCATGGATGAAAATGACGATCTGGTGGCCTTCGGCGTGGCGGCCCCCAGCATCGCCGCCGCCCTGAAAAAGCACGACGGCCGCCTGTTCCCCACCGGCTGGGCGGATGTTTTGAAGGCCTTCCACCGCAACGACACCATCGACCTGCTGCTGATTGCCGTGCGTCCCGACCTCCAGAAAAAGGGCGTCAACGCCGTCATCATCAGCAAGGTCATGCACGGCTGCTTCAAGATCGGCGTGAAGCAGGCGGAGACCGGCCCCATGCTGGAGACCAACGAGAAGGTCCAGACCCAGTGGCAGGACTTCCCACTGGAGCAGCATAAGCGCCGCCGCTGCTTTGTGAAGGTGCTGACCCCCGCACCGCAGGAGTCTGTCGCTGCAGCCACCGCCCCTGCCGGAGCGGCAGAGTAATTGCTTCCTCCAAGCATAACAGCGCTCCACCGTCATAAATGACGGTGGAGCGCTGTGCTTTTCAGCCTTAATCGTCATCCTTGACCTTCTCCTTTTCGGATAGCTCGTCAAAGGGTACCAGACAGTTGTGGAGCTTCCCCAGATCGTTGCGGCTGGCCGGGTCCGTGGAGCCGCTGTAACAGTAGCCCTCGGTCCGCATATAGGCATTCCAGCGGCGGTGTTCGATGACACGCAGCAGCTGCTTTTCCTCCTCCGTCCGCTCCGCCGGAGGCTTATCTGCACCGGGTACACCCAGCCGCAGCTTCAGCCGATGGTGGATGACCGAGGCGATGGAGGAGCGATAGTTGAACTCATAGCGCCAGAACACATCCTCGTCTCCCCATTTCAGGTGCCGGGTCAGCGCCTCTGCTTCCAGCCGGGAGTGGAGGATGTTGCTCTCGGAGTACAGCATATCCCGTGCGCCTAAAAAATGAAGGTCGTATGGGGTACCCCGGTAGTCGGTGACGGAGGTGAGAGCCACCGTCTTGAAGGGGTCCTGCACCACCGCCAGAATATAGGGGTGGAGGCCCCGGCGCTGGCACAGCTCCCGCAGCCGCACCGCCGCCTCGATGTTCCGGGTGTCGCTGCCCAGCGCCACAAACACATACGTCAGCTGCGGCAGCGTCTGCACCAGCTCCAGAAATTCCCGGCTCTCCAGCCGCATCCCGGCGTGTATGCGGATATCGTACTGGGCCTCGCCGGGGATGCGCTGTCCGTTGTGCCGGCGGTCCATCAGCTCCGGGCAGCGATAGGTGAACAGCTCCCGTGCGTTAGGCCGGGCGTCCACGGCGGTGAGCCGCAGGTCGTAGCCGTCCATCTGGCCAAACCACGCCAGCGCCTTCAGCATCTCCGTGCCGTACTGGCCCAAGCCCAGCAGCAGCGCCGAGATCTGATGCCTGCCCTCCGGCAGAGGAGCCGCCGTCTCGAAGAGCTTCTCCCCCTGCTGATACAGCAGCAGCTGCACCAGTGAGCGCACCTCGTTGACCCGGCGGATCCGCATCCCGCGGGGATCGGCGGACTGGAACAGCAGCTCGCTCTCGGCGCCGGTGGCAAAGAGATAGAGGTGCATATTGGAGCGGGTCCCCCACCGGCGGGTCAGCAGCACCGCCTGATGGATGTTCTCTGCCTTGTCCCGGCCCATCAGGAAGAAGTAGACCGGGCGGGAGCGGTCAGAGCGCCGCAGCCGCAGCAGGGCGATGTCTGCCTTGAAGCAGGCGGCCCCCAGCCGGTGGGCGGCAGCCATCTGCTCCCCGAACTCCTCACTCTCGTTTTCGTAGACGTCCGTAAAGACAACGAGTCCCTTGGGATGGGCCGCCTTGATGCTGCCCGCCAGATACAGGGAGTCCTCGTTGAGCTCGGAAAAGACATACAGCTCCGTGCAGCGTCGGAAGGCATAGCGCCACAGGGCGGACAGATTCTTGAAGAAGGACAGCACCACACTGAAGGTCAGCAGCGGACTCACCAGATACACCACAATGGCGGCGCCGAAATAGAGGTCGTTCCACACCGCCGGCTGGGTCATGGCGAACTCATGGATAGGATCCAGCTCACCGTCCAGCACGAACATCCGCAGGGTGTGGTGTACGGCTCCCAGCAGCGCCTTCAGCCACGACAGATGCTCTCCGGCGTAAGCAGCGGCGTACATGGGCAGATGCAGCAGAATGCCGCAGGTGAAAAAGCAGACCAGCAGCGCCTTCAGGGTCTCGTTGCCGCCGGAGGGGCGGGGCCTGCGGTGCAGGGAGCGCAGCAGCAGCCCCAGCGCCGCCAGCAGCAGCGCCAGAACGCAGCAAAGGAGGATCTGTGGCATGGCAGGCAGTTCCTTTCCGATCAAATCAATATCAGGGGTCCATCCCCTGGATGGCATGAGCGATATATCGTTATTGTACCCCGCCGGGGGCAGGTCTGTCAATGCGGAAGGCCGGCGGTTTTTGTCCACCGGGGAGGCAAGGCCGTTTTCCCTTGCGCCGGGGCGGGGATTTTGCTATAATGCAGGGAGCAACAGGCCGCTGCGGGCGGCAGGGGAGGGCTGGGATGTTCAAACGGATGTATCTGGAGATCACCAACGTGTGCAATCTCCGGTGCGCCTTCTGCCCCGGCACCCAGCGGCCCCGGCGGTTCATGACGCCGGAGGAATTCCGGCAGTTGGCAACCCGGCTGCGGCCCTACGGGACGTATCTCATGCTCCACGTCATGGGGGAGCCGCTGCTGCATCCCCAACTGGCGGAGCTGCTGGATATCGCCGGGGCGCTGGGCTTCCGGGTGTGCCTTGTGACCAACGGCACGCTGCTTCCCCGGCAGCTGCCCACACTGGAGGGTTCCCCGGCCCTGCACAAGCTCAGCGTCTCCCTCCACAGCTTCGAGGGAAACGGACGGCAGGATGCCGCAGCCCCGTATCTGGAGGGTGTCTGGCAGGCGGCGCAGCGGCTCAGCAGCCGGGGCGTCCTGTGCGCCCTGCGGCTGTGGAACGGCGGTGGACTGGACCGGCGCAACGGGGAAATATTGACCTTTCTCTCGGAAAAGCTGGGCCGGGACGTAACGGCCCTGCCTACGGATCGGGTGGGAAACCGGCGGCTGGGGGAGGGGCTGTTTCTGGAACCGGGGGAGCGGTTCGACTGGCCGGATCCGGCGGCTCCGGACAGCGGCACGGAGTTCTGCCACGGCCTGCGGAGTCAGATCGCCGTGCTGTGCGACGGCACGGTGGTTCCCTGCTGTCTGGACAGCGAGGGGCGGCTGGCACTGGGAAACCTGCACCGGCAGGAGCTGGCGGAGATACTGGCCTCCCCACGGGCCACAGCCATGGCGGCGGGCTTTTCCCGGCGGCAGCCGTCGGAGGAGCTGTGCCGCCGCTGCGGCTACGCTGCACGGTTCAGCCGATGAGGGGCATCGGACGGATGATAGGAGCGATATGGAAGAACAGATACTAAAGCAGCTGGCCCAACCGCTGCTGGCATGGTATGATATCCACCGGCGCATCCTGCCGTGGCGGGAGGAGGTATCCCCCTACCGAACATGGGTGTCGGAGATCATGCTCCAGCAGACCCGTGTGGCGGCGGTGCTGCCGTATTTTCAGCGGTTCATGGAGGCCTTCCCCACGGTGGGGACCCTGGCCCAGGCCGACACGGAGCGGCTCATGAAGCTGTGGGAGGGGCTGGGCTATTACAGCCGGGCCAGAAATCTGCAAAAGGCGGCCCGCATCCTCACGGAGCAGTACGGCGGCCGCTTCCCGGAGACATACCGGGAGCTGACGGCCCTTCCGGGCATCGGAGACTATACGGCGGGGGCTATCCTCTCCATCGCCTTCGGACAGGCCGTTCCGGCGGTGGACGGCAACGTGCTGCGTCTGGCGGCACGGATCACCGGCAGCTGTCTGGATGTGCTGGATGCCAAAAACCGCAAGGCCTTCCGCAACTGGATGGCGGCGTCCATGTCTCAGAAGCGGCCCGGTGCCTACAATCAGGCGCTGATGGATCTGGGGGCCACGGTGTGCCTGCCGTCGGGAGCACCTCTGTGCGGGGACTGCCCCGCCGGGGACTTCTGCATAGCCCGGCAGGAGGGCTGTCAGGCCCAACTGCCGGTGCGCTCCCCCAAGCGGGAGAAGCGGACGGAGCATCTGACTGTGTTCCTGCTGCGGCGGGGAGCTGCGGCGGCGCTGCGGCAGCGCCCGGATACGGGACTGCTGGCGGGGCTGTGGGAGTACCCCCATGTACTGGGTACGCTGACGGAGGCGGAGGCCGCCCGGCAGCTGCAAATGTGGGGGGTAAACCCCACCAAGTGGAGAAAAAAGCTGTCAGCCCGGCATATATTCACTCACGTTCGCTGGGAAATGACGGGCTATGTGGTGGAGGTGAACGGCCTTGGACCGGGAGACTGGCTCTGGGCGGAGGCACAGCAGCGGGAGCGGCTGGCCATCCCCTCCGCCTTCGAAAAATTTACCGCAGAGCTGAAAGAGGGAGAATGACATGGCACAGCTATACTTCAAATACGGGGCGATGGGCTCCAGCAAGACCGCCAACGCCCTGATGGCACGCTTCAACTACGAGGAGCGGGGACAGGCCACCCTGCTGGTGAAGCCCCGGCTGGATACACGGGACGGCGACCACATGGTATCCTCCCGCATCGGCCTGACCCACCCCTGCATCTACTTCGACGAGATGCAGCAGATGACGGATGAGCAGCTGCAGCAGTATGCCTGCATCATCGTGGACGAGGCCCAGTTCCTGCAAAAGGCCGATATCTACTATCTGGTGCATCTGGTGGACGACTGCAACATCCCCGTCATGTGCTACGGCCTGCGGGCGGACTTCAAAGGGGAGCTGTTCCCCGGCAGCTATCATCTGCTGGTGATGGCAGACAAGCTGGAGGAGGTCAAGACCATCTGCTGGTGCGGCAAGAAGGCCGCCTTCAACGCCCGCTTCGATCAGCACGGCCATGTGGTGAAGGAGGGCGCTCAGGTGGTGCTGGGAGCCAACGATAAGTACATCGGCCTCTGCCGCCGCCACTGGATGGCTGGGGATCTGGGGCCGGACTTCGACATCAACCGGGTATGATCTGTAACATCTGTCCCCGTCGGTGCGGGGCGGAGCGCACCGAGACCTACGGCGGCGGCTTCTGCCGGATGCCCGCCGTGCCGGTCATCGCACGGGCCGGGCTGCACCTGTGGGAGGAGCCGGTGCTCTCCGGCACACGAGGCAGCGGAGCGGTGTTCTTCTCCGGCTGCTCGCTGGGCTGCGTCTACTGCCAGAACCACACCATCTCCGCCGAGGGGGTGGGCAAGGCCGTCACCACGGAGCGGCTGCGGGAGATCTTCCGTGAGCTTATCGCTCAGGGCGCCCACAACATCGACCTCATCACCGCCAGCCACTTCGTCCCCTTCCTGCTGCCGGCGCTGGAGGAGCCTCTGCCGGTGCCGGTGGTGTTCAACTGCGGCGGCTACGAGCGGGTGGAGACGCTGCGTCTGCTGGAAGGAAAAGTGCAGATCTGGCTGCCGGACCTGAAATACGGGCTGGAGGAGCCGGCCCGGCGCTATTCCCACGCCCCGGACTACTTCCCCGTGGCCACGGAGGCCATCCGGGAGATGTTCCGTCAGGTGGGTCCCTGCCGCATGGAGGATGGCCTGCTGCGGCAGGGGGTGGTCATTCGCCATCTGGTGCTGCCGGGCCAGCTGGAAAGCACCCGGCGGGTCATCGACTGGGTGGCCCGGACCTTCCGTCCGGGGGAGGTGCTGTTCTCCCTCATGAGCCAGTATACCCCCCAGCCCGGAGCGGAGGGCCCCCTGCGCCGCCATGTGACGGCGGCGGAGTACCGGGCGGCGGCGGAATACATGGAAAACTGCGGCATCGTGGACGGCTTCGTGCAGGAGCGCACCTCCGCCCGTGAGGAGTATACCCCGGCCTTCGACCTGACCGGGGTATAGTGTCGTCGGGTCGTATGAATTGTTTGGTACATTTAGAATGACGAAACCGGTGATTTTCTGCAAATCACCGGTTTTTTCGTATAAATAGAATGTACTTGGTACAACTTTTTGTTGCAATTTGCGTGGGAATGTGGTACGGTAGAGACGGAACAAAAAGTGCCGTCCCGGACGGCAAAATCGAGGACGTATGCAACATAGGAGGTACCTGTATGAGCTATCCCAAAACCGGCCAGGAGGTCTATGTCAGCCTGAATCTCTCCAACACCATGCTCACCGGCATCGGCAAGGGCACCATCACCCGTGAGGAGGTCTCCGTGGACTATCTGAAGCGGCTGTTTGCCGAGCACGGCGTCATCGTCTCCGCCAAGCCGGAGCAGCACCGCCTGCTGGAGATCGTCAACGCGACCTTTGATCTTGGTCTGGAGCTGCCGGAGGATCTGAAGCTGTTCCAGCTGTCGGAGCAGCACCGCCGTCTGGTGGTCATCAATGTGCAAGGTCTGCGCCGCAAGGGCGGCTCCCTGCTGCCGGAGTATTCCGAGGAGGAGTTCGGAGAGGCCACCTTCACCTTTGTGAAGTACTATGTGCAGAGCCGCCACTATGACGAGCTGGTGGAGGAGAACAAGAAGCTGAAGTTCGAGCTGGACCAGGAGGTCGAGTGGCGCAACCGCACCGACAACTGATCCGAACAGGCAGCCAATAAAGGAAGCCGGATATGAAGCCGGATATACGGACAGGAGGGCCGCACCCATGGGGTGCGGCCCTCCTGAGCCTGTCAAAAGAGCGGGAGCCTTTCGTCAACGGGGCGGAAGGGTGTCCTGCACGATGATGATCCCCATTTTTCAGAGCTTTTTGAAGTTCTGAAAAATGCAGTCAGCGTGGCGAAAAGACTTTTTCGCCACGCTGAGGAGGGCCGCACCCATGGGGCCCTCCTGTCCGTTATTTTGTCAAGGCACTCTCTGATGCCCTCATACCACCCGGTAGTCGCCCTCCTGCGCCCGGCGCAGACGCTCCAGCTTCTCCCGGTTCAGGAGCTCCTGCAGCTCCCCGATGATCTGGTTGGACACCAGAAAGCCACGGGGCGTCAGGCGCCAGCCCTGCTCCGTCCGCTGGGCCAAGCCGTGGTCGGCGTAAACCTCCAGCCGTGCGCCCAAGGGGTCGAAGCGCCGGCGGAAGCGGTTTTCAAACTCCCGGATGTTCATCCCCTCCGTGGTACGCAGCCGCAGCATGATGTACTCCATCTCCCGCTCCGAGACGGGGATATGCTCCGACTCCGCCAGCACCAGCTCCCCGGCAATGTACCGATCCAAGTCCCGGATGTAGCCGTAGCGGACGCCGCCAAAGTCGGAGTAGGCACCGGGGCCGAACCCCGCATACTCCCCCAGTGTCCAGTATTTCAGGTTGTGGCGGGAGGCGTGGCCGGGCCGTGCAAAATTGGAGATCTCATACTGCTCATAGCCGTTTTGCCGCAGATACTCCACGGCGTAGAGATACATATCCGCCTGTGCCTCGTCGTCCGGCAGGGTCAGACTGTCCCGCTGCCGGTAGAGGGGCGTTCCCTCCTCCAGCTTCAGCCCGTAGCAGGACAGATGCTCCGGCTGGAGGGTCAGGGCGTCGGAGAGGGTCTTTTCCCACTGCTCCATGGTCTGCCCCGGCAGGCCGTAAATCAGGTCCAGACTCACGTCCGGGAATTTGGCCCTCCGGCAGGCGGCCACAGCCTCCTGCACCTGCTGCCATGTGTGGATGCGGCCCAAGGCCTGGAGACAGACGTCGTCCGTGGACTGGACCCCCAGGGAGATGCGGTTGAAGCCCGCCCGCCGCAGCGCCCGGAGGGCCTTCCAGTCCCCGGCGCTGTCGGGGTTGGCCTCCAGCGTGATCTCGGCGTGGGGATCCACGTGATAGTGCTTCTTTACGGCTTTCAGCAGCTTCACCAGCCGCTTCTCCCCCAGATAGCTGGGGGTGCCGCCGCCAAAGTACACCGTGTCCACCAGATGCTGTGCCGCCTGCGGGGCCACCTCCGCCAGATGGCGCTCCAGCGCCGCCGTGTAGGCGTCCATGCGATCCTCCCGCCCGGAGAGGGAGTAGAAGTCGCAGTAGGCGCATTTGGACCTGCAGAAGGGGATGTGCAGATACAGCCCCAGAGGATGCGCTTGCTTGGCCATGGTCATGCGTCCTCCTTGGGGGGCAGGATGATGACGGCCTCGAAGGGACAGTTCACCTTACAGGACCGGCATCCGATGCAGCGGTCCAGATCCACCGTATAAAAGCCGTCCGGCTGCAAAAGGATGCAGTCCATGACGCAGAACATGGTGCAGTAGCCGCAGCCGGTGCAGCTCACCGGGTCGATGATGGCCCGGTCATAGCGTTTTTTCCCGAAGGGATGTGCAGGATCGTACATGATAACACCCGCCTTTCCGTCCCTTCAGTATAGCCTGTTTTGCGCCGTTTGGCAAGCCAAAGCGCATTTTTCCGGTGCAGCGGGTCATACTACGGAAGAAAGGATGTGATGCGGGTGGACATGACGCCCAAGGAGTATCAGGCGTATGTGAAGCGGATGCAGAAGAAGTCCCCGCTGGGAAAGGATATGGCGCTGGCCTTCGTCATCGGCGGACTCATCTGTGTGGCGGGACAGGCTATCGGAGACGGCTTCCGGGGGGCGGGGCTGAATACGGAGGACGCCGGGACCGCCACGTCGGTGTCCCTTGTGTTCCTGTCGGCGCTGCTGACAGGACTGGGACTTTACCACCGGCTGGCCCGGTTCGGCGGGGCCGGGACGCTGGTACCCATCACGGGCTTTGCCAATGCCGTGGTATCCCCGGCGCTGGATTTCAAGGCAGAGGGCTTTGTCACCGGCATGGCGGCCAAAATGTTCGTCATTGCCGGCCCGGTGATCGTCTATGGCACACTGGCCAGCGTGGTGTACGGCGTGGTGCTGTGGGCGCTGGGCTGACGCCCTTGGCCAACAAGCTTTCGGTTTTCCACGATGTTGCAGCGACTGCCTGCGCCGCTCCCGGCGGGCAGCAAAAAGCTCCCCGGCTCAGGCCGGGGAGCTTTTCATGGATCATTTTCATCAAGGCAGATAGTTCAGGGGATCCACCATGGTGCCGTTGCGCTGGATGCGGAAGTCGCAGTGGGAGCCGCTGGAGATACCGGTGGAGCCCATGGCGGCGATGGTCTGGCCCTTGTACACGTGGTCGCCCACAGAGACGTAGAGGTCGCTGTTGTGGCCGTACCATGTGATAAAGCCGTTGCCGTGATCGATCTTCACGCAGTAGCCCAGACCGCCGTTCCATCCGGAGTAGATGACGGTTCCGCCGTCGGCGGCGTAGATAGGCGTACCGTAGGAGTTGGCGATGTCGATGGCCTCATGGTAGCTGCTGGCGCCGCTGATGCCGGTGTTGCGCCCGCCGAAATAGGAAGTGATGACGCCGTAGCAGGGCCAGCGGAAGGACCCGGTGGGGAACCACGTGGGGCGCTCCTTGGTGCCTCGTGCCTGCCGCTCGGCCACCGGCTCCTTCAGCGTCACGGAGGACACCACCTCACGGGCCGTCTCCGTGCCGTTGATAACGGTGACGTTGGCGGTGATGTCTGCCTTACCGTACACGCCCTTGCTGAGGACCTCGTAGTCGCCCTCATACATATCCGGGTCGTCCACATATTCCACGCTGTACGCCACGTCCTGCAGATAGCTCTGCCGCTCCACGTTCACCACCGTCAGATACGGCACGGCACGGGAGATGGTCAGCACATCGCCGGTGTGGAGAACGCTGATGTCATAGCCGGGGTTCAGGGCCAGCAGCTCCTCATTGGTCATGCCATTGTCCTCGGCAATGAGGGACCACACATCGCCGCTCTTAACGGTATAGGTCACCTCACCCGCCTTGGTGGCGTTGAGCTTCTCGGCTATATAGCCCAGATTCATAATAAGGGACTGATCCACGTACTCCTGCTTCACCTCCACGTTTTCCACGAAGTAGCAGTCCACGGTGCTGTCGGTGATGTAGCCCTTTTTCAGCTGCTCCAGCAGCTGCTCGATGGCGCCGGGGAAGGTGGTGGCCGCCACCGGCTCTCCCTCCACATACAGCACATAGGCATAATCCACCAGCCCCAGCTGCTGGGTGAGGTTCTCCTCCAGTGCGTCGGTGCTCTCCAGCTCCTTCCGGGCCACGATGCCGGTGCGGACCTCCAGCTTGGCGCTGTCGATGCTGTAATCGGTGTCGGACAGCGTCTGCCGGGTGATCTCCTCCAGCTGATCCACTGCCGCCGAGACGCTGTGAGCGCTGCGAACCGTCCCCAGCTCCACGCCGTCATAGCGGGCGGTGGCGCCGATGGTATACATGGACAGGCACACCGCCACGGCCGTCACCGCCACGGCGCCGGCCACAAACACCGCCGGGTGCAGCTTCATGTCCTCGAAGAAGGCCCGCATCCGTCCGCCGGAGCGAATGGCCCCCTTGCGGCGGCGGGTGAGCCGCTCCCGGAGGTCGGAGCCCATACGGGGCAGACTGCCCCAGAGGAATAGCAGCAGCTGGCCCAGCTTCCACTCCGTCTCCGGCAGCTGCCGCTGCCGGTTCTGGTGCCGCAGCTCCCGCAGACGCTGCCACCGGCGGCGCAGGGGCTGGCCGATATGGGTCGATACCCACGTCTGCACATCCAGATCCAGCCAGTCCGGATGCTCCTTGCAATACCAGGCCCAATCCTTCAGATTCTGCTTCCACCGCTGCCAGATGCTGCGGCGCTCCTCCGAATCGGGACGCTTATTTTCCAATTCCTGTTTCATATGATCGATCCTTGCTAAAAGGTTACAAATTCGTTACAAAGCCTATCATACCACATTTTCCGGGTACGTCAAGACTTTTTTGCATTTCCACCATAGAAACGGACGATTTTCAACAGGAATTTACACAATTTTCAAATATTTGCGGAAAATATCCCCTTATCTGCGGGGCAGCTCCGCCGTCAGCCCGCCGCACAGGGCGTTGGCAGCGAACACGGAGCCGGGGCGCAGGGGATCGATGGTCGTCCCCTCCAGCGTGGTGACGCAGCCCCCGGCCTCCTGCACCAGCAGGCTCCCGGCGGCGAAATCCCACGGGCTGAGCCGACACTCGAAGAATACCTCCGCCCGGCCCGCCGCCACCTGACACAGATCCAGCGCCGCCGCCCCGAACCGACGGTAGTCCAGTCCCCGGTCATAGAGATACCGCATGATGGCGAAGTGCCGCTCCGTATAGCTGCGGTCATAGATGGTGGAGCCGCACACCACCAGCGAGTGGCCGGGATCCCGTCCGCTGACGTGGATGGCCCGGCCGTTAAGGGTGGCCCCACCGCCCCGGCGGGCAGCGTACAGCTCCCCGGCCAGCGGCGCATATACCACGGCGTACTCCACCTGCCCATCCTTGGCCAGCGCCACGGAGATGTTGGTGTAGGCAAAGCCCCGGACGAAGTTGGTGGTGCCGTCGATGGGGTCCACGATGAAGGTCCACGGCGACGTCAGGGCATCGTGCTGCCCCTCCTCCCCGAAGAAATCCGCCTCCGGCAGCAGGGCCAGCAGCTCCTGCCGCAAAAAGCGCTGCACCGCCAGATCGTACTCCGTCACCAGATCCGCCGGGCCGTTCTTCTCATGGGTGGCCGCCGTCACGTCGTTGGCACTGCGGATCAGCTCCCCGGCCCGGCGCACAATATCGATGATGCTCTCCAGCATAGCTCTTACCTCCTGATGATGCGTCCCGGACGGGCGCCGGTGAGCACACCCTGCTCCAGCACCGGCACGCCCGCCGCCAAGACGATGTCCATCCCCGCCGCCATGCGGCAGGGCGCCTGATACGTTCCCGTTTCCCGGAGCGCCTCCGGGTCAAATACGCAGAGATCGGCGTCCATCCCCGCCGCCAGCACGCCCTTTCCCGCCAGCCGCAGCCGCTGGGCGGGACGGCCCGTCATCTTGTGGATGGCCTGCTCCCACGTCAGCGCACCCTTTTCCCGGACAAAGTGCTGCAAAAGCCGGGGGAAGGTGCCGTACACCCGTGGATGGGGCATCCCCTCCGTGGGATAGGTGGCATCGGAGATCAGATGGGACAGGGGACTTTGCAGAATGGCGGTGATGTCCTCCTCCGAGGCCATGAAGTCGATCATGGTGATCTCCCCCCGCTCCCGCACCAGCAGGTCGCAGCAGCAGGTCAGGGGATCCTGTCCCGTCATGGCGGCGATCTCCGCCAGACTCTTCCCCAGATAGGGGTGATCCTCCGGGCAGTGGAGGCTGGTCAGATAGATGCCGTCCCAGCCCGCCAGTCTGGCAATGTCGTCGAAGCCCGCCCCGCTCTGGATGCGCTGCGCCAGCTCCCGGCGGGCCGCCGGGTCCGACAGACGGCGCACCACCGCCTCCATCCCGCCCGCCAGAAACTCCGGCGGCAGGATGTGCAGCAGCTGGGTGGAGCCGGCGGTATAGGGGTACACGTCGCACCCCACGTCCAGCCCCTCCTGCCGGGCCTCCTCCAGAAGCTCCAGCACCTGCGGGATCTTCTTTCCCCAGCTGTCCCGGCCCATGGCCTTCAGGTGGGAGATCTGCAGGGGGATACGCAGGGTACGGGCCACCGTCAGCATCTCCCGGACGGAATCCACCACCCCGACCCCCTCCTGCCGCATATGCACCGTCACCGGCACGTCGCCGCCGCTAAGGGGCCGCAGGGCCTCGATCAGCTCCTCGGTGGTATAGAAGCACTCTGGGGCATAGCCCAGCCCCAGCGACACGCCCACGGCGCCGTCCGAAAGCGCCCGCTCCATGCTGCGGTGGATGGCGTCGTAATGGCGCTTTTCCAATCGCTGGAGGGCGTAGCCCGCCGCATCCGCCCGCAGAACGCCGGCCCCCACCAGCATCCCCGTGTGGATAGGGGCCGGTGGCTGGGAGGCAAAATACCCCGCCAGCGTCTCCGTCTCCAGCTCCGGCGGGGCCTCCCCGGTGATGGGGGCCAGATAGGCCAATATTTCCTCCCGGTGCGCCGGGCCGAAGGGGGCGGCGGACAGGCCGCAGTTGCCGTTTACAATGGTGGTCAGCCCCTGCCGCAGCTCCAGCTCTCCGAAGCCGGGGCGGAAGGCCGCCGCATCGGCATGGCGATGGATATCGATGAAGCCCGGTGTCACCAGCTTCCCGGCGGCATGGATCACCCGTCGGGCCGGGGTATCCGGCGGCAGCGGCTCCACGGCGGCGATGACGCCGCCCTCTATCGCCACGTCGGCGGAAAAACCGGGGGCTCCGGTGCCGTCGATGACGGTACCGCCCCGGATCAGCAGGTCCAGCATGGTCACTGCGCCTCCTTCTGGCGTAAAACAGGCAGCGTCACGGAGAAGCGGTTCAAGCCCTCCTGACTGCGGCAGATGATGTTTCCCCTGTGGTTCTGGACGATGGCCCGTGCAATGGCCAGCCCCAGCCCGAAGCCCGTGCCGGTACGGCTGCTGTCGGCCCGGTAGAACCGGTCGAACAGGTGGGCCGCCACCTCCGGCGGGATGGGATCGCCGCCGTTTTCCACCGCCAGACAGGCGGTGCGGTCCTGATGGGTCAGGGTCAGGCGGATATCCGTGCCTTGGGGCGCATATTTCACGGCGTTATCCAGCAGGATACCCGTCAGACGCTCCAAAGCGTCCCGGTCGCCGGAGACCTGCAAGCCCTCGTCGATGGTGTACAGCAGCCGCCGTCCGGATTCAAACACCACCGGCTCGAACCGCAGGGCGGCGTCCGTCACCACGTCCGACAGATCCACCTCGGAGAAGGCCGTCTCCCGCCGGACACTCTCCGCCCGGAACAGGGTCAGCATCTCCTCCACCAGCTTCTTCATCCGCCGGGACTCCGCCCGGATGTTCTCCACATACGTCTGCTCCTCCGCCGGGGCGGACTCCGCCAGCAGGTCGGCGGAGGACAGGATCACCGTCAGGGGCGTTTTCAGCTCATGGCTGGCGTCGGACAGGAAGCGCTGCTGCTCCTGCCACGCCCGCTCCACCGGCCGGGCAGCCACACCGGAGAGCAGATAGCTGCACCCCAGCAGCACCACCAGCGCCGCCAGCGCGATCAGCAGCAGATTCCCCGCCATGGCCCGCAGCGCCGACTGCTCCAGCGTGCTGTCGGTGAAGGCGATGCGGATGGAGAGAGCGCCGTCATAGCGCAGATAGCGCAGATGATAGTCCGTCAGCAGGCCGCTCTCCTCCTGCTGGGACAGGCACTCCTGCACCAGCGCCAGCAGGTCCTCCTCACTGATCTGATAGTAGCTGCTGCCCATGACCCGCACCGTACCGCTGGGATAGACCTCCGTCACAAAGCAGGGTTGGCCGTTCTGGCCGTCGTAGCCCTCGCCCCGCAGGGCCTCCTCCAGCTGCCGGGTGCTGCTCTGCTCCAGACTGCTGCGGGCCGTGAGCATCACTCCGGTGAATACCGCCGCCAGCACCAGCGTTACAAACAGCATACTGATGCCCACGATCTTCCACCGGAGCCTTCGGATCATGCCGCTCATGCCCCCACCTCCAGGCAGTAGCCCACCATCCGGTGGGTGCGGATCTTCACGGCGGAATGCAGATGCTCCAGCTTCCGCCGCAGAAAGGAGATGTAGACCTCCACGTTGTTGTCCTCGGCATCGGAATCATAGCCCCACACCTTCAGGATCAGCTGCTCCTTGGTAACGATCTGGGGATAGCTGCGGATCAGCAGCTCCATCAGGTCGTACTCCCTCCGGCTCAGCCGCACCTCCCGCTGGCCGCAGCGCAGCAGAAAGGTCCCCGGCTCCAGCCGCAGATCGCCGCAGCTAACGGCGTCCTCCTGCCGGGGCTGGCCGTCGGTGCGCCGCAGCAGCAGCCGCACGCAGGCCAGCAGTTCCTGCGGCTCAAAGGGCTTGGTGAGATAGTAATCCGCCCCGCTGTCCAGCCCCCGCACCTTGTCCTCCACGCCGCTGCGGGCGGTGAGCATCAGCACCGGCACGGTATGCCCCTCCTGCCGCAGCCTTTGCAGCAGGGTGAAGCCATCCATCCCCGGCAGCATGGCGTCCAGCACCACCAGATCGTAAATATCCGAGGCGGCGTTGTCCAGCCCCGATAAGCCGTCGCCGCTGATGTCCGCCGTGTAGCCCTGCCGGTGCAGCAGCTCCGCCAGTGTCTGGGCCAGCCGGGCCTCGTCCTCCACCACCAGTATCCGCATGGGATCACTTCCTTTCCTTGCGTCCGTTTCTCCTGTCAGGCAGCCCCTCCCGGCGGGAGGGGCTGAAATAAGCTTATCCGTTCAAACCGTTGGCCGCCAGTGCCGCCAGCGCCTCCGCCGGGGCCGCAGGCAGCAGATAAATGGTGTCGTCATCATTCACCGTGGCATAATACCCTCCGTCCCGCTGGGCGCCCACCCGCAGCGTCAGCTCCGTCTCTCCGGCAATAGCCCGGTAAGTGACCGTCAGCGTCACCGCCGGCTCCGTCAGCCCGCACAGCTCCGCCACCCCGGTGCTGGGCCGATAGTCGATGCACCGCAGCAGCGTCAGCTGTCCCAGTGCCTCCGTCAGCGTTCCGCTCCATTGGGTCACGTCCTGCCCGCTCCGCAGCCATACGCCCTCCGACGCCGTCAGGCTCAGGCTCTTGCCGTCTGCGGCGGTGACAGTCAGGGCGCTGACGTTGTCCGCCGTCAGCTGGGGCAGCTTGGGCAGCCGGGCCATGTCATAGATGCCCATGCTCAACGTCCCGTCCACCCCGGCGGGGGAGAGATACACGGCATCCGTCTCGTCCTCCGGCTGGATGTACTGTCCCTCGTCGGTCTGCGTCCCCAGCCAGTAGGTGCGGGTATTGCCCTCGGTGTCCGTCAAACTGATGTAGCGCTTGGTGTCCGAAAGCCCGAACTGGGAAAGATCGTCGGTATGGGGGAGCGGTGACAGGGCGGCGTAGCCCTGCACCGTGGCCAGCAGCTCCGTCACAATGGACTGCTCCAGCGGGAAATCCCGGTCGTCGCCCCAGTACCACGTATCCTCCTCCCGCACGAACCGCAGCGTCACCGACCCGTTGTAGCACACCAGCTTCGCCGGCTGCTGGGTGGGAGTCCGGCCGTCCGCACCGGCAGCGGGTGTATCCGTGGGGGTGTCACTCTGCTTTTTGCCGCAGCCCACCGTCAGCGCAGCGATCATTACCAGCGCCAGCAGCAGTGCAGCCGCTCTCCGTATATCCATCATAAAAAGTCTCCTTTTGTGTTTTTAGAAGTCCCTGTAATCATTCTATTATACCAAACTTAAACGCAGATGAAAAGCCCCGTTCTCACGGAGAGAACGGGGCAAACGGACGGATAGGGGGGCTGCGGTCAGTCCCGGTACACCGGGGCGTCGAAATCCCGGACGATCTCATCCCGCCGGGTATCCTGCACGTAGACGTGATTGGTCTCGTCGAAGGCCAGCCGCATGGCAAAGTCCTTGGCCTCGTCGATGCTGTCCGTCTCGAAGAACGGCCGGTAGGCCTCCGGCGGCAGATGGGTCTTTTTCCACATCACCTGAAAGCGCATGGTGGGGTTCCTCCTTCATAGGGTGTATTTTTCAGTATACCCCGCCGCCGGGAAAAAAGCAACGGCGGGTTTTACCAAAATTCCGCCGCAAAAATCGGAAGAAATCCTAAAAGGGAAATCTCCGAAAAGGCTTTTCCCGGAGGGCGCAGCGGTGTATAATGATATGGTTATGTAAAAAAGGGGGATATTATGGTGAAGATCGGATTTGACAACGAAAAGTATCTGGCCCTGCAGGCCGAGCACATCCGCCAGCGCATGAGCCAGTTCGGCGGTAAGCTGTATCTGGAGTTCGGCGGCAAGCTCTTTGATGACTACCACGCCTCCCGTGTGCTGCCGGGCTTCCAGCCGGACAGTAAGATCCGGATGCTGGAGACCATCCGGGACGACGTGGAGATCGTCATCGCCATCTGTGCCGGAGACATCGAAAAGAACAAGACCCGTGGTGATCTGGGCATCGGCTACGATCAGGACGTGCTGCGGCTCATCGACGTGTTCCGGGGGCTGGGGTTCTATGTGGGCTCCGTGGTCATCACCCAGTACGCCGGGCAGCCTGCGGCGGATGCCTTCATCCACCGGCTGACGGCACTGGGGGTCCGCAGCTGCCGCCACTATCCCATCGCCGGGTATCCCTCGGACGTGGCCCACATCGTCTCCGACGAGGGCCTGGGCAAAAACGACTACATCGAGACCAGCCGCTCCATCGTGGTGGTGACGGCCCCCGGCCCCGGCAGCGGCAAGATGGCCACCTGCCTGAGCCAGCTGTACCACGACCATAAGCGGGGCATCCGGGCGGGCTACGCCAAGTACGAGACCTTCCCCATCTGGAACCTGCCGCTGAAGCACCCGGTGAATCTGGCCTACGAGGCCGCCACGGCAGACCTCAACGACGTGAATATGATCGACCCCTTCCATTTGGAGGCCTATGGCGAGACCACGGTGAACTACAACCGGGATGTGGAGATCTTCCCGGTGCTCAACGCCATGTTCCAGCGCATCCAGGGCTCCTCTCCCTACCGCTCCCCCACAGACATGGGGGTGAACATGGTGGGCTTCGCCATCGTGGATGACAAGGCCTGCCGAGAGGCCAGCCGCATGGAGATCCTGCGCCGGTACTATGCCGGCATGGTGGACCGGGTCCGGGGCAAGGCCGATGACAGCGTGGTGCGGAAGCTGGAGATCGTCATGCAGCAGGCGGACGTGACGCCGGACATCTGCCCGGCGGTGGCGGCGTCTTTGCAGGTGGCGGAGTCCACGGGGATGCCCGCCGGGGCCATGGTGCTGCCGGACGGCCGCATCGTCACCGGCAAGAACAGCTCCCTGCTGGGGCCGTCGGCGGCGCTTCTGATGAACGCCATTAAGGCCCTTGCCGGCATCGACAAGGATCTGGACCTGCTGCCGGCCTCCATCATCGCCCCCATCAGCGACATGAAGATCTCCCATCTGGGCCACCACAACCCCCGGCTGCACTCCGACGAGGTGCTCATCGCCCTGTCCATCTCCGCCGTCACCAACCCTCTGGCGGAGCTGGTGCTGAAGAAGCTGGACGAGCTGCGGGGCTGCGATGCCCACTTCTCCATCATCCTGTCGGAGGAGGACACGAAGCTGTATAACCGGCTGGGCATCCACGTCAGCTGTGAGCCTAAGTACGAGATCAAGAAGCTGTATCACAAGTAAGCAGCGCAAAACCGGGACGGACCTCCGTCCCGGTTTTCGCCCACGAAAGGAGCAAAGCTATGCAGACCATTGCGGAACTTCTGGCTCAGGAGCTGGGAGCCTCTCCTGTCCATGTGCAGAACGTCATCGACCTGCTGGATCAGGGCAACACCATTCCCTTCATCGCCCGCTACCGGAAGGAGCTTCACGGCAGCATGGACGACACCGCCCTGCGGAAGCTGGAGGACCGGCTCACCTACCTGCGGAATCTGGAGCAGCGGCGGCAGGAGGTGAAGTCCGCCATCGAGGGACAGGAGAAGCTGACGCCGGAGCTGGCGGCGGCCATCGACAGCGCCCGGACGCTGGCGGAGGTGGAGGACCTGTACCGCCCCTATAAGCAAAAGCGCCGCACCCGTGCCACCGTGGCCCGTGAAAAGGGGCTGGCGCCGCTGGCGGAGCTGCTGCTGGCCCAGCGGCGGGACTGCCCCGACCCCATGCAGGCGGCGCAGGGCTTCATCGACCCGGAGAAGGGGGTGGAGACGGCCGCCGACGCCCTGCAGGGGGCCAACGACATCGTGGCGGAGCTTCTGTCGGATGACGCCGTCATCCGCAAGACCCTGCGGGAGCTGCTGCGCCGTCAGGGGCGGCTGCGGAGTCTGGCCACCGGGGAGGAGGACTCCGTCTACCGGCTGTACTACGACTTTGAGCAGCCCCTTCCCAAGCTGGCGGGACATCAGATCCTGGCCATCAACCGGGGCGAGAAGGAGGGCTTCCTCTCCATTACCGTGCTGCTGGAGAGGGAGACAGGACTCACCGCCCTGCGCCGGGCGGTGGTCAAGCCCGGCTCTGCGGCCATGGAGTTTATCAAGAGCGCCTGTGAGGACGCCTATGACCGGCTCATCTATCCCTCGCTGGAGCGGGAGGCCCGCAGCGACCTGACGGAGCGGGCCTGCGAGGGGGCCATCCAGACCTTTGCCCTGAACCTGAAGCCCCTGCTGATGCAGCCGCCGGTGAAGGGCCACGTCACCATGGGGCTGGACCCCGGCTATGCCCACGGCTGCAAGGTGGCGGTCATCGACGCCACCGGTAAGGTGCTGGATACCACGGTGGTGTATCCCACCTATGGCCAGCGGCAGAAGCAGGAGGCCATCGCCCGGCTGGGGGCCATGATCCAGCGGCACCATGTGGAGCACATCGCCATCGGCAATGGCACCGCCAGCCGGGAGACGGAGCAGATGGCGGTGGAGCTGATCCATACCTTGGGGGGCGGCGTCAGCTATATGATGGTCAGCGAGGCCGGGGCCTCCGTGTACTCCGCCAGCAAGCTGGCGGCGGAGGAGTTCCCGGAGTACGATGTGAACCTCCGCAGCGCCGTGTCCATCGCCCGCCGGATGCAGGATCCACTGGCGGAGTTGGTGAAGATCGACCCCAAGGCCATCGGCGTGGGGCAGTACCAGCACGATATGCCCCAGAAGCGGCTGGATGAGACGCTGGGCGGCGTGGTGGAGGACTGCGTCAACGCCGTGGGCGTGGACGTGAATACCGCCTCCGCCAGCCTGTTGGGCCGGGTGGCGGGCCTGAATGGCACCACCGCCAAAAACATCGTCAAATACCGGGAGGAGAACGGAGCCTTCACCACCCGGCGGCAGCTGCTGAAGGTACCCAAGGTAGGCCCCAAGGCCTTTCAGCAGTGCGCCGGCTTCCTGCGGGTGCCGGAGAGCCGCAATGTGCTGGATCACACCGGCGTCCACCCGGAGAGCTATCCGGCGGCGGAGCAGCTGCTGGCCCTGTGCGGCTATACGGCGGCGGACGTGGGCGCCGCCGCCATGAGTCAGCTGCCCCAGAAGGTGCGGGCCATGGGGGAGGAGAACGCCGCCCGGCAGATCGGCGTAGGCGTCCCCACCCTACAGGATGTGGTGCAGGAGCTGGTGAAGCCCGGACGGGACGTGCGGGACGACCTGCCGGCCCCCATCCTGCGGACCGACGTGCTGGACATCAAGGACTTAAAGCCCGGCATGGAGCTGACGGGGACGGTCCGCAATGTGGTGGACTTCGGCGTGTTCGTGGATATCGGCGTCCATCAGGACGGGCTGGTGCATATCTCTCAGATCTGCGACCGCTTCATCAAGCATCCCTCTCAGGCCGTGGCCGTGGGAGACGTGGTGAAGGTAGTGGTGCTGGAGGTGGATGAAAAGAAGCACCGCATCAGCCTCTCCATGCGTCAGGCCGCCGGTAAGAAGTGAGCTGCATCACCCAACGGTAAACCGCCGCACTTGGCGGTAAGCGGCTGCATCCACCGGTAAACCGCCGCACCCAACGGTAAGCTGTCGTCCCGGCAGCTGCGTCGAACGGCCTACAGACATAGAATACCGCCGGCCCTCCGGAAGAAAATTCCGGGGGCCGGCGGTTCTTTCGACGCTCTTGATCCAACCGGCGACCATCTGTCCTGCACTTGGTACGTTTGGTGGCCGTCTCTCCTGCACTCGGTATGTTTGGCAGACTTCTATTCGCCCTTATACTTCCGGCGGGTGGCGAGACCTCCCCGGATATGCCGCTGGGCTTTATTCTCCTCCAGAACCTGCTTCACCTGAAGATACAGTCCCCGATTAAAGGCCGGGAGCCGCTCCGACAGATCCTTGTGGACGGTGGATTTGCTGATGCCGAACTTTTTGGCGGCGGAACGGACGGTTCCACGGCTCTCTATGACGTAAAGGGCGAGATCGCACGCCCGCTGCTCCATGTTGCCTTTGATAGCGCACCACTCCTCAGATGACTTTCCGATATCATCTCTATGCGGAAAAAGGTGTGAAAAGAACCGCAGTACCCAAAGGACATCCCTTGGCCGCTGCGGTTTTTCTCGTCAAGATGAAGATAGAAGAAGTGCTAAAAATCCACACTATCGGCAGAAAGTACACGAAATAATGTTCCAGAAATCACAAACAACGTCGGAAAAGCATATTGACGATGACAAGGAGCACCGGAAATACGTACCGGCCATGACGAATCGTGCCGAAAAGGTGCGCAGGCGATAACAAAACGTGCCGAAAAGCACACTGGCGATGGAAACGCCAAAACCGTGTTGGCAATGACAAAAACGCCCAATAGATGTGTTTTCCATGGCAAAAGCAACGGGCAGACACGCCGAACGGCGTGTCTGCCCGTTGCTTTTTTGATCGTATGCCGATTCCAGCCTTTGCGCTTCCTTCCGGGGATCACAGGCCGAAGCCAGGAAGATTCAGACCGCCGGTGAAGCTCTGCATGGAGCTGTTCATGGCCTCGTCCGCCTGGCGCAGGGCCTCGTTCACCGCAGAGATCACCAGATCCTGCAGCATCTCCACATCCTCCGGGTCCACGGCCTCCGGCTTGACGGTCAGGGCCGTCAGCTCCTTCTTGCCGGACACGGTGGCCTGCACCACACCGCCGCCCACTGAGGCGGTAAAGCTGGCGTTTTCCACCGCTTCCTGTGCCGCCGCCATATCCTGCTGCATCTTCAGCAGCTTCTGCTGCATCTGCTGCTGGCGCATGGCGCTTCCGCCGCCGGAGAAGCCTCCCCGTGCGCTGTATCCTTTTGCCATAGCTGAGTATCCTCCTTATTGATCTGTTTTAAGGGTCCGTTTTGTCCGATCCGGGATCTTCCGGCGGACTGTTTTTGTCCGGTATTTGTCCAGCTTTTGTCCAGCCCGATGGACTATTTGATCTTGAAGTGCTCCAGCTGGCTGCCGGGGCCGATCAGCTCCTCCAGCCGGTCCTTGCTGCCGCCCTCCCAAGGCGGGATGTTCTCCTCCTGCACCGGGGGTACCTCCGGCAGAGGGGGACGTTCCTCCTCCGCTTTCGGCTCCGGGGGGCGGGATAGCTCCGCAGGCAGGGGCGGCTCCTCCGGCAGGGGCGGGCGCTCCTTCTCCGGTGCGGGAGCGGGTTCCGGAGCGGGGCGGGAGGGCTTCGGGGCAGAGCGGGTGGACCGGGGGGCAGATGGCGTTTCGCCGCCCACCGTCAGCATCACCCGGATGGGGCTTCCCACGGCGGCGGAGGTGACCTCCTCCAGCACCGCCAGCACCGTGCGATTATTCAGGGAGTCCCGAACGAAATCGTTGCGGCAGTGGACGGTGAGGCAGTCACCCTCCACGGTGCCGGAGGCCATGTTGAGAAAGACCCGGTGGTTCACCGGCAGGCGGCCCTTGAACTGATCCAGCAGTTGGGTCCACAGGCGGCTGTCGCCGACGGGGGCCGAGGGGGCCGGGTCTGCGGGAGCAGACCTGCGGGGCGCTTTAGGGGCTGGTTTTGGGCCGGAGGGACGCTGCGATTCCTCCGGGATGTCAAAGACACGCTCCCGGCCCGCCGGTTCGTCGGGCAGAGGCGGCTCCTCCCACGGGACCTCCTCCGGGGCGGGAGGACGCTTCTCCGCCGCAGCGGGGCGGGACTCTGAATCCGCTGAGGTGCGGGACTCCGGGGCAGCGGGACGCTCTGCCGCCGGTTGGGCGGCGGGGCGCTCCCGGCGGGCGGGGACACCCTTTTTCAGCAGCTCCTCCACCCGGTCCAGCCGGGCGCTGAGGGCCGTCAGGTCGCCGCAGAGGCTCTCGTCACACAGCCGCAGCAGGCACAGTTCCACATCCGTCCGGGGCTGGAAGCTGTCCGGCAGGGCGGCACGGGTCCCTTGCAGCGTCTCCGTCAGGTACAGCAGCCGCTGCATGGAGACGTTTCCGGAGAGGCCCGTCAGGGTCTTGGTATCGTACAGCCCGGAGAGCAGGGCGCTGCCCCCCTCCGGCGCGGCTTTGAGAATGGTCATCTCCCGTGCCAGATCGCTGAGTTCCCCCAGCAGGGCAGAGACGTCCTTGCCGCTGCGGTACAGCTGATCCAGCAGCAGCAGGGCATCCGGCGTCCGACGGTCCAGAATACAGCGCATCATCTGCTGGGTCTGGACGCTGCCGGCAAGGCCCAGCACGTCCAGCACGGCACGGCTGGTGAGCTGGCCCTCCGCCACACGGCACTGATCCAGCAGGCTCAGGGCATCCCGCAGGGCGCCCCCCGCCATGCGGGAGAGGATCTCCGCTCCGTCGGCGGTGAGGTCGATACTCTCGGCCTGAGCGATGTGCAGCAGCTGGCGCTCCATGTCACGGGGCAGGATGCGCTTGAAGGAGAAGCGCTGGCACCGGGAGAGAATGGTGGCCGGGACCTTGTGCAGCTCCGTGGTGGCCAGAATGAACATCAGATGCTCCGGCGGCTCCTCCAGAATCTTCAGCAGAGCGTTGAAGGCCGGGGTGGAGAGCATATGCACCTCGTCGATGATATACACCCGCTTTTTCAGCACGGCAGGGGTATACACCGCCTCCTCCCGCAGCGCACGGACCTGATCCACGCCGTTGTTGCTGGCGGCATCCAGCTCCGTGATATCCAGCGTGGTGCCGGCATCCACGGCCCGGCAGGCCTCGCACCGGCCGCAGGGCTCGCCGTCCACCGGGGACAGGCAGTTCACCGCCTTGGCCAATATCCGGGCACAGGTGGTCTTACCGGTACCCCGTGTGCCGGTGAAGAGATAGGCGTGGGCGGTATGGCCCTCGGCCACCTGACGGCGGAGGGTATCCGTGATGTGCTCCTGTCCCACGACCTCGGAAAACACCTTGGGCCGCCACTTGCGGTACAGCGCCTGATACATGGATCTCCTCCTCCCGAAAAAACAAAAATTCTCCTCCGTTGACAGCTGTGGAGCCGGCGCCCTCACGGCACATGGATGGTCCCTCTTAATGCTGCTCGGTTCCCCGCCTGACATGATTCGTGGGTATCCATTGCGTGAGACCGGCTCCGCAGCTGTCAGCGGAGGAGAGGTCGTGGCTACTATTTTACTACAACTTTTCCCGCTTGGCAACAGGAAAATTCAACGGGTGACATAGCTGCCGGAGGAGGCGGACTCCGCCGCCACCTGCACCAGCCGGGTCACGGGGTCAAAGTCTGCCGGGAGCAGCTTTTGCAGGGCCGCTGCGTCCACGGTGTCCGTATCCACATAGATGCGGTCGAAGTGCTCCGTCAGCAGGGCGAGGGTGACGCCGCCGTCGTTGGCGTCCGCCGTCACCTGATCCCGCACCAGCACCGACAGGGCAGTGGTTTTGGGCAGGGCCTCCCGCACCCCCTCCACGAACACGCTGAGGGTGTCGGTGAGGTTGGTGACGGAGCCGTAGTCGATGCGGTCCAGACGGCCGTGGACGGGATAGGTGCAGTAGTCCAGCAGAATTTCGTCGAAGCCCAATTCGGCGCACTCCTTACACAGCTGCACCAGATACTCCCGTGCAGCAGCCTTGCCGGGGTCCAGCCAGCAGGCGGCGTCATCGTCGTACCACAGCCAGCCGTCGCCGGTCCGCAGCAGCCCCGCCTGGTCGGGCTGGGCGTTGGCAAAGTCCATATCGGCAAAGCAGGCGATGCGGGCCACAGTCCATGTGTCGCCGGAGAGGAGGGTCCTGAGGCTTGCCAGCGTCTCCGGGCCGCCGGTGGTGACGGTGTCCCTGGCGGCGGTCTGCGTGTCATAGGTGACGGTGCCGTCCCGCAGCTTCACCGGGATCACCACCGCCTCCGGGTGCTCCGCCAGCACGGCGGAGGGATCCTCCGTCAGCACGGTGTCCGGCAGCTGGCGGGCGTGAAGCTCCTTCAGCAGGGGGCGCTCCGGCTCATCGATGATGAGGTTCACGTCATCCGGCGTGGTGTCCTCCGGCTGCTGGGGCTGCTCCGTCTGTCCCTTTTTCAGGAAGGGCAGCTCCAGATGCCGGTGGCCCTCGTCATCGTAGACCATATACTCCTGCGCCACCAGATATCCCACGGCGGCCAGCAGGATCAGCACCAGCACAATGACCAGCGCCAGTTTCCCGTGGTTTCGGCCACGGTAGCTCTGATAACCTCTGGTTGCCATGACGATACCTCCTTTTTCTCAGGTTCAGGGTCGGATGGCATCCAGCTGTGCCACCCGGCGGGCATGGCGTCCGCCCTCAAATTCGGTGTTCAGAAAGACCTCCACCATGCGCTTGGCCAGATTGGGGCCGGTGATACCGGCGCCCAGCGCCAGCACGTTGGCATCGTTGTGGCGGCGGGTCATCTCGGCGGACAGGGGGTCGGTGCAGTGGGCGCAGCGGATGCCAGCCACCTTATTGGCAGCGATGGAGATGCCGATACCGGTGGTGCAGATGACAATGCCTTTGTCGCACTGGCCGGAGGCCACCATGCGGCCTACCTTCTCGCCGTACATGGGATAGTCTACGCTCTCGGTGGAGTAGCAGCCCACATCCTCGAAGTCGATGTTGTGCTCCTCCAGCCAGATGAGGATGTCCTGCTTCAGCAGATAGCCGCCGTGATCGCAGCCGATGGCAATTTTCATGGTGTATTCTCCTCTTACAATTCTTTGAACTCCGGCTTTCCGCCGGTAAAGGTGGTGAAGTAGCGGAAGCCGCACTCCCGCAGCAGCTCCTGCCGCTGGCGGATGAAGCAGCCCACGTCCGCCGGACGGTGGGCGTCGCTGCCCAAGGTGATGATCTCGCCCCCCAGACGGCGGTAGAGCCGCAGGATATCGGCGCCGGGCAGAGACTCGTTCCCACGGTTGGTGTTGCACTCAATGCCCAGCCCCTTGGGGATGATGGTACGGAAGATCTCCTCCACCTGATCCATGTGGTGGGCGAAGGTCATGTGCTCACCGTAGTTTTCGTTAATATACCGCAGGGGCAGGGTCAAGTGGCCCAGCACCTGAAACTTGCCCCATCGGGCCAGCGCCAGCACGTCCTCCAGATAGCTGTCGATGATACTATCATAATACGCTTCGTCAGCTTTTTCAATATAATAGAGGTCTTTGTGGTGAAATTTCTTTCCCGCCATGTGGACGGAGCCGATGACAAAGTCCAGCGGAGGGGCATTCTGCATCAGATGCTCCGCCCGCTGAAAGCTCATGGCGGCCTCTCCCAGCTCCGCTCCCAGCCGCAGGGTAATGCGGTGGCCCCACTGCTCCTGCGCCTGACAGAACTGGCGGCGGACGGCGTCCCAGTCGAAGTCCCAGCGGGGCTTCTGCTCCGGGCCCCAGTAGACGGTGTCCACGTGGTCCGTCAGGCACAGTTCATCCAGCCCGGCGGCCACGGCGGCCTGTGCCGCCTGTGCCATGGTCTGCCGGCCGTCCTGCGAGCAGGTGGAATGTACGTGATAATCTGCCAGATACATAGGCGTTACTTCTTCTTGAAGAAGCTGCGGTGCTTCTCATAGTTCCCCTCGCTCAAGGTCTCGCTGAATTTCCGTAGGGCGTCCTTCTGCTCCCGGTTCAGGTTCCGGGGCGTCTCGATGGTGACGGTGACGTACTGGTCGCCACGGCCCCGGCCGTTGAGGACAGGGATGCCCTTGCCCTTCAGGCGGAACACGGTGCCGGTCTGCGTCCCCTCCGGGATGGTGTACTTCACCTTACCGTCGATGGTGGGGATCTCCAGTTCGGCACCCAGCACCGCCTGCGTGAAGGTGATGGGGGCCTCGCAGAACACGGCGGTGCCGTCCCGGCGGAACACGTCGTGGGGCTGCACCATCACCGTGACCAGCAGGTCGCCGGCGGGGCCGCCGTTCTTCCCGGCATGGCCCTGTCCCCGCAGGGAGATGGTCTGGCCGTGGTCGATGCCGGCGGGAATGGAGACCTTGATGGTCTTGCGCTTGCGGGTGAAGCCGCCGCCGTGACAGTCGGGGCAGGGCTGGTGGATGATGCGGCCCGTGCCGCCGCACTTGCGGCAGGGGTTGCTGGAGGCGAACACCCCCATGGGCGTCTGGCGGCGGGTCTGTACCACGCCGCTGCCGTGGCACTCGGGGCAGACCTCCGGCGTGGTGCCGGGGGCGCAGCCGCTGCCCTTACAGGTGGCGCACTGCTCCATGCGCTCCACCGTCAGCTCCTTTTCGCAGCCGAAGGCGGCCTCTGTGAAGCTCAGGGATACGCTGACCCGGATGCTCTCGCCCCGCTGAGGGCCGTTGCGGCGCTGCTGTTGGCCGCCGAAGCCACCGCCGAAGAAGCTGCCGAAGATGTCCCCCAGATCACCGAAGTCGAAGCCGCCGAAGCCGCCGCCCTGACCGGCGCCATAGTTGGGATCGGTGCCGGCAAAGCCAAACTGGTCATAGCGGGCCTTCTTCTCCGGGTCGGACAGGACCTCGTTGGCCTCGTTGATCTCCTTGAATTTCTCCTCGGCCTCCTTGTCGCCGGGGTTCATGTCCGGGTGATATTTGCGGGCCAGCTTTTTGTAGGCCCGTTTGATCTCGTCCTCGCTGGCGTTTTTGTCTACGCCCAGGACCTCGTAATAGTCTCGTTTTTCTGCCATACCGGCGTTTCTCCCTTCTCCGGGAATATCCGGCGGCCGGAAAGACGGCCGGATATCATCTGGTTCCAAACGCCACAGGAAGGGACAGGAAGCCCTGCCCCTTTCCGGTGGTCAAGCTGCGCTGCGGGGCGCAGGATGCTTACTTATTCTGGTCGTCATCATCCACGACCTTGTAGTCGGCGTCGTAATACTGGCCGCCCTGTGCGCCGGTGTCGCCGCCGGGCTGCTGGGCCGCAGCGTCGCCCTGAGGCGCCTGCTGCTGGTACAGCTTCTCGCTCATCTTATAGAAGGCCTGCGTCAGCTCCTCGGTGGCGGCCTTGATGGCATCGGTGTCCTCGCCCTTCAGGGTCTCCTTCAGCTTGTCGATACCGGCCTGAATGGGGGCCTTCTCGCTCTCAGGCACCTTGTCGCCCACTTCGCTGAGGGTCTTTTCCGCCTGATAGACCATCTGGTCGGCCTGATTGCGGACCTCCACCTTCTCTTTGATCTTGGCGTCCTCGGCGGCATACTGCTCGGCTTCCTTCACAGCGCGCTCGATATCATCCTTGCTCATATTGGAGGAGGAGGTGATGGTGATGTGCTGGGCGTTGCCGGTACCCAGATCCTTGGCGGAGACGTTGACGATGCCGTTGGCGTCGATGTCGAAGGTCACCTCGATCTGAGGCACGCCACGGCGGGCCGGAGCGATGCCGTCCAGATGGAAGCGGCCCAGGCTCTTGTTGGCGGCAGCCATCTCACGCTCGCCCTGCAGGACATTGACCTCCACGGAGGTCTGGTTATCGGCGGCGGTGGAGAAGATCTGGCTCTTCTTCACGGGGATGGTGGTGTTGCGCTCAATGAGGCGGGTGCAGACGCCGCCCATGGTCTCGATGCCCAGGGACAGGGGGGTGACGTCCAGCAGCAGCAGGCCCTTGACATCGCCGGTCAGCACGCCGGCCTGCAGGGCGGCACCCATGGCCACGCACTCATCGGGATTGATGCCCTTGAAGGGCTCGCTGCCGGTGAATTTCTTCACGGCCTCCACCACGGCGGGGATACGGCTGGAGCCGCCCACCATCAGCACCTTGGACAGATCGCTGGCCTTCAGACCGGCGTCGGACATGGCCTGACGCACGGGGCCCATGGTGGCATCCACCAGATGGCCGGTGAGCTCGTTGAACTTGGCACGGGTCAGGGTCACGTCCAGATGCTTGGGGCCGGTGGCGTCGGCGGTGATATAAGGCAGGTTGATGTTGCTGCTGGTGACGCCGGACAGCTCGATCTTGGCCTTTTCAGCGGCCTCCTTCAGGCGCTGCATAGCCACCTTGTCGCCGGACAGGTCGATGCCGTCGGTGCGCTTGAACTCACTGACCAGATACTTCATGATGCACTGGTCGAAGTCGTCGCCGCCCAGACGGTTGTTGCCGGCGGTGGCCAGCACCTCGATGACGCCGTCGTCGATCTCCAGAATGGAGACATCGAAGGTGCCGCCGCCCAGATCGTAGACCATGATCTTCTGGGTCTGCTCCTTATCCACACCGTAGGCCAGAGCGGCGGCGGTGGGCTCGTTGATGATACGCTTGACATCGAGACCGGCGATCTTGCCGGCGTCCTTGGTGGCCTGACGCTGGGCGTCGGTGAAGTAGGCGGGGACGGTGATGACGGCCTCGGTGACGGGCTGGCCCAGATAGGCCTCGGCGTCGCTCTTCAGCTTTTGCAGGATCATGGCGCTGATCTCCTGCGGGGTGTAGCTCTTGCCGTCGATGTTCACACGGTGGTCAGAGCCCATCTCACGCTTGATGGAAGCGATGGTGCGGTCAGGATTGGTGATGGCTTGACGCTTTGCCGTCTGGCCCACCATACGCTCGCCGCTCTTGCTGAAGGCCACCACGGACGGGGTGGTGCGGTTGCCCTCTGCGTTGGGAATGACAACAGCCTCGCCGCCCTCCATGACGGCGACGCAGGAATTGGTCGTACCAAGGTCGATACCGATAACTTTAGACATAATGATTGCCTCCTGATAAGATATATATAGATTGATTTTTTACGGATCGTTACTGCTGGTCCGGGTCCACGGGGATCACGATGGAAGCGATGATATAGGCCAGCAGGCCGCTGCCACCCATGAAGCCCAGCACCACCCAAGCCAGACGCACCAGCGTGGGGTCGATGTTGAAGTAGTCGGCAAGGCCGGAGCACACGCCGCACAGCATTTTATCGTTTACGTTGCGATACAGTCTCTTTCTTTCCATGATGCTTCTCCTTTCAATTGGCTACCTTGACCATGGCGAACCGGAGGATCTTGTCACCCAGCTGGTAGCCCTGCTGAAGTACCTCCACCACGGTGTTCTCACCGGCGTTCTCGTCCTCGATGTGCATCACGGCATCGTGCTTCTGAGGATCGAAGGGCTGGCCCTGTGCCTCGATGCGGGTGACACCCAGCTTCTCCAGCACTGCCAGAAACTGCCGACAAATCAGCTCCATGCCCTGACGGTGGGGGTCGCCCTCGTCAAACTGGGCAAGGCCACGCTCCAGGTTATCCAGCACCCCCAAAAACTCCTTGACGGTGTCCGCCTTGGCATCGGCGTAGGTATTTTCCTTTTCCTTGGTGGTGCGCTTGCGGTAGTTGTCGTATTCCGCCGCCAGACGCAGATACTTGTCGCTGGCATCGCTGACCATTTTAGCCAGCTGCTCCATCTGCTCCATCTGCTCACGGGTGACGGTAAAGGTCTCCTCCTCGGCGGCCTTTTCCGCAGCCTGCTCCGTTTCCGGAGTGGTATTGGCCTGCGGCTGCTCCTCCTGAGGGGCGTTCTTCTTTTCCTTCTCGCTCATGACTGTTCCTCCTTGGTAGGCGGCAGCTGCCGCTTTTCAAACATATGACTCAGGCTCTCGGCAAAGCAGGTAAGCCGGGCCGCCACGGATGCATAGTCCATGCGGGTGGGACCTACCACCCCTACCAGCCCACGCATACCGTCACCGATATCATAGCTGGCAATGACCACGCTGCTCTCCTTCAGAGCGGCATCCACATTCTCCGGCCCGATGAGGATCTGCACCGGGGCGTTGCCTGACGGCACCGGAAGGTTCTGCTTGTTGTCCACCATGAAGGTCATCAGGTCACGGGCCTTGTCGGCGTCCCGGTATTCCGGGAATTTCAGCAGCTGGGTGGTGCCGCCCAGATAGACCTCCTGCCCGGCGGCGTCCTTCAACAGTTGTCCGGCGTATTCGCACACCTGATTCAGCAGCAGGAACCACTTGCCGGACACCTGATCCGACAGGCTCATGAGCCGGGCGTTCATCTCCTCCGGCCCAAGGCCGGTAAAGTGGGTATTCAGCAGGTGACTTATCTCCGTCAGGGCCTCCCGCTCCACCGGCAGCTGCCAGCGAAGCAGCTGGCTCTTGACCCGGCTGTCCGACAGCATGGCCACGGCGATGAAGCTGTCATCGTCCACGGCAATGAGGTCGAACCGCTGTACCGTCACCGCTTGGGTGTGGTCCGCCATGGCATAGGCGGGGTAGCCCACCATGCTGGAGACCATCTGGCCCGCTTGGGCCATCACCTGATCCACCTGAGACATTTTCCCGGTGAGGGAGAGGCGGATGCTCTCGGCCTCCGCCTCCGGCAGCGCACGGCGCTCCATAAGCTCGTTGACGTAGAGCCGGTAGCCCTTGGCGGAGGGGACCCGGCCGGCGGAGGTGTGGGGCTGCTCCAGATATCCCATCTCCACCAGATCCGCCAGCTCATTGCGGATGGTAGCGGAGCTGATCCTGCCGGGCATCTTCTCGGCAATGGCCTTGGAGCTCACCGGCTCCGCCGTGGCCACATAGCCGTCCACCACGATCTTTAATATTTGCTTTTTCCGGTCTGTCAATTCCATGATAAAACTCCATTTAGCACTCCTATCTCCTGAGTGCTAAATGGAGTTTACCACCGTGGGCAGGTAAAGTCAATACCCGCAATTTTAATTATTTGTAAACACGTTGCTTACCAGCGCAGGCGGCCGCCCGGCAGCTGCTCCGGGAGCCAGTGCTGGCGCTGCATCACCGGCAGCACCGCCTGAAGCAGGAAGCCCAGCAGCAGAATTTGCAGCGGCAGATACAGGGCGTTTTTCATGGCGCTCTGGGTCAGGTAGTAGAGGTAGCCCTTGCTGTACAGGATGGCGCTCCAGAGGGCGCCCAGCAGCACATTCTGGATATTGGTGAGGAGCTTGGCCAGAATGATGCGCCGCCACGTGATTTTAGCCCGGTAGAAAAACAGGGCGTAGATCATGCAGCCGGTGATGGTGGTCAGCATATAGCCGGGGAAATAGGGGTAGCCGCCGGAGGACAGGAAAAAGCTGAGGGTATCCTCGGCGGCGCCGAACACGATCACCGCCAGCGGGCCGCAGACCAGCGAGCAGAGGGCTCTGGCCAGAAAGGTGATGCTGAGGGACAGGCTCTCGCCCAGGCGGATGGAACAGTGGCTCAGGACGATACAGGCGGCGATCATCAGGGCCATGAACACCAGACGGCGCAGAGCCTTCAGCTCCCCGGCGGCGCTGCGCCAGTAGCCGGGGGACAGGGGATGGGGATAAAGCGGCATAAAAAAACCTCCTCTGATTTGGCAGACCGGACAGGCCGGACAGCCGCACAGAGGAGCGCCGGGGCGTGCTGCCCCGGAGATAGCCGCTATGCGGCAGCGGGATGCGGGACCTACACTGCAAGGCGATGCCATTTCGTCCGGCGGACAACTCCCCGTTCCGCCGGCACTATGCCCCCATGGGGGGCGACACGCAGATCCCTACTCTGCCTTTGTATGTGTGATGGGTTTAGTATAGCACATCGGCGGGAAAATGCAAGGATAATCGCCGAAGCGCCGCCGGTGGCGGAGAAAGCGAGGCGATTTCGAGGAAGTGTCCCGGTTTTCACGCCCCAAAGGGGCTGGAAACCGGCTGACACGACGGTGTTCCGAATCGCCGAAGCGCCGCCGGCGGCATACTTTTCCCAGCAGTTCTTTCTTTTTGTCTCCGGCGGCATACTTTTTGTCAACAGCGACAAAAAGCATGCAAAAAACGCCGCCAGAAACCGATGGTTTCTGGACTTCCTTTCCTCTCAAGAGTTGCGTTCGTTATGGGCCGTAAAGGGGATCGACTGTGCAACAAACCCGCTGCCGCTCCCTCTCACGTGAAGGGGCGTGTGGGTCTACCGCTGGGGGAGTACGGATCCCCACGACCAGTCTGCGGACTGGTCGTGGGGATGACAGGGGGTGGCAAGGCGGGAAAAGGGCGCTCTCCCCGGTGGGGAGAGCGCCCTTTTGTATGGAAAAATATCAGAGTCTAACTTGCAGCGGTAGGCTTAGCCCTTGACCACGGTGTACCAAACATCGCCGTTGGTCTGAGTCTGAGACACGACCTTGTAGCCATCGGGCACGAAGTTGCCATGCGGGTTCTCGCTGGCGCTGTCAGACGGGTCAAAGTTGATGAACGTACCGCCTGTGATGGAGATTTTGGCAGTTCCGTCCTTGTATGCCGCATCAATGCAGTTGATCAGGTATTTGTAACCGTAAGTCGGGTTGCTGTACGGCTCGCAGGCGAAGGTACCGCCGTTGATGATGAGGGTACCCTTCTGGACCTGCACAGCAGTACCGCCGCCGTAATAGTAGCCGCCGTTGATGGTGAGGGTAGCGCCATTCCGGACGTTGATGCCATAGCCGCCGTTGACGCCGGTATCAATGCCGCCGTTCTCGCCCGCATTGATGGTGGTATCCGCATCGACGATAAGGGCGCAGAAGTTCGTACCGTTGTTGCCCATGTTATTGGGGGTGATGATCTTCTTCTCCAGATTCAGTGTGGTGGGCTGGGAGATGACGATGCGGGCCGCCGCCGTATCCTCAATGTTGTTGGTATGGATGTCCTTGGTAACAGCCACGACGCCGCCGTTGGTCAGAGCCTCCTTCAGTTCCGTAACGTTCACCACAGGGTAAGTGGCGTTCTCGTCATAGGTGTTGTCAAAGCTGTCGTACTCAACAGTGTCCTGCGTGGCGTAGACGGTGAACTTGACACCCTCCAGCGTCTTATTCATGTACTCGTTGCCGGCGGCCTCGTCCATATGAGCGGATACGGTGATCACTTTGGAAGCGCCGCCGTTGGCAGTCAGATGGCCCTCGGTGTTCATGTCAAAGGTTTCCTCGCCAGTCTTATAGGTGAACTTGATGACCTTCAGCAGGCCAGCGTCGCCCTCCAGACCGGTGACGACGATCTTATACTTCAGGGCCAGATTGCCCTTGTTGACGATCTGGAAGGGGGTCAGGGTGTAGGTGCAGCCCGGCTCCCACAGGGGCGTTTTTCCATCTTCGGCGAAAGCGGTACCGTCTTTCGTTGCCCATGCCAGAGTGTCGATCGCCTTGCCAGTCTCATCCTGAATCTCGATATCCAGATTACCGGCCTGAATTTTGTTGACACCGGTGCTTGCGGTGTCGGTGAACCATGCGAAGGTAGCGCCTACCAGCATGGCCAAGCACAGAACCATAGCCATGACGCTGCCCAGCAAGGCCCGTTTGGTACTCTTGCGGTTTGTCATAATATCTGCCTCCTATTTTTTGCGTGTGACCGATGGAGCGCTCGCACGGGGAATAACTCCTTATCGTCTCGCCTGAAACGATAACCGCCCATGGGCGGTTCGTCACACTGTCTATACACGCATGTTAGCACTCCTTACGGCAAATTGCAAGAGGAGTTGACATTTTTTTGCCGTTTTTTACATAGCGGTTTTACAGCGATTTCACATAAAGCGCCCCTCTCGCAGGGAGAGGGGCGCTCAGGCGGTATATGGGCAGGATCAGCAGCGGACCAGCTCCACCAGCACCTGCACCATTTTCTCCATGGAGGCCACGGGGACGAACTCATGGACGCCGTGGAAGTTGGCGCCGCCGGTGCAGAGGTTGGGGCAGGGGATATCCCGCTCCCAAGAGAGGCGGGCTCCGTCGGTGCCGCCCCGGATGGGAACGATCTCCGGCTCCACACCCACGGCCCGCATGGCGGCACAGGCGTTGTCGATGAGCTCCATGTGGGGCAGCAGCTTTTCCTTCATATTATAGTAGCTGTCCTTCAGCTCCAGCCGGAAGGAACCCTCGCCCCAAACGCCGTTGAGGTAGCGGACGGCGTTTTCCACGAAGGTCTTGCGGGCCTCGAACTTCTCACGGTCGTGGTCACGGATGATGGCGTGGAGCACCACCTCCGTCTCGTTGCCGGAGACGTCGGTGACGTGGTAGAAGCCCTCGTAGCCCTCGGTGTGGGCGGGAGTCTCCGCCTCCGGCAGCAGGGAGATGAACTGGTGGGCCATGAGGACGGCGTTTTTCATCTTATCCTTGGCGGAGCCGGGGTGGATGTTGACGCCGTGGACGGTGAGGGTCACGGCGGCGGCGTTGAAGTTCTCGTACTCGATCTCGCCCAGCTCGCCGCCGTCCACGGTATAGGCGGCCTTGGCGGGGAATTTGGCGGGGTCGAAGTGGTCGGCGCCCTTGCCCACCTCCTCGTCGGGGGTGAAGCAGACGGCCACGGTGCGGTGGGGGACCTCCGGGTGGGCCAGCAGATACTCGCAGGCGGTGACGATCTCCGCCACGCCAGCCTTGTCGTCGGCACCCAGCAGCGTGGTGCCGTCGGTGACGATGAGCTCCTGCCCCACGTAGCGGCTGAGGAAGGGGAAGTCCTTCACCCGCAGGCAGCCGGTCTTGGCCAGCGGCAGGTCGCCGCCCTGATAGGTGACGATCTGGGGCTGGATATCGGCGCCGCTGACGGCGGGAGAGGTATCCATATGGGAGATGAGACCCAGCGCCGGGACGTGCTCCTGACCCGGCGTGGCAGGCAGGACGGCGTAGACGTAGCCCAGCTGGTCCATGTGGGCGTTCTCCAGCCCCAGACGGGCCAGCTCGTCGGCCAGATACCGGCCCAGCTCCTTCTGGTGGGCGGTGGTGGGGACGGTGTCGGACGTCTCGCTGGAGGTGGTGTCAAAGGAGACGTATTTCAAAAAACGTTCGGTCACTTGCATGATGGTTCCTCCTGTATCAGGCATCCCGCAGGATACCGGTATTCTTTGCCTTGTATTGTATCACAGTTTCGGGAAAATACGAAACTTTTTTCGCCGCCGGGGGAGATTTTTCTGCGGCGGCGGGGATTTTTGCTTGAGTAACGGCGGCGGGTGTGCTATACTGATCACTGTATGCGGGCGTGGTGGAATTGGTAGACTCGATGGATTTAGGTTCCATTGCCATACGGCGTGCGGGTTCGAGTCCCGCCGCCCGCACCATAACTCGGCAGGCGCCACAGGGGGCCTGCCGGTTTTTTATGCCCGGGTCAGGGGTCAGGGCGGTTCCTCTCATAAATGGCAGCTGCGATGCAAATGCGCTGATCCGTCTGCCGTTTTCCAGCAGCACGCAGCTTTGTTCCTCCACATCCGGTCAACTCCCTTCGGTTAGAATAGACCAACTTCCGTGCTTTCAAAAGGCCGCCGTCAGCGGCCTTCCCATAAGCTGTCTGTCTTATCTATATGGATCGTACTGCCAGTTCCGTGCAAACACAAGATGCTTCTCCCGTTTGGGGAAATCTTTTCGGATGGGTGCGATGCGGCGACGGGCGCTGCGCCCATTTGCAGCCTAAAAAGGAACCCCCTGCGGCGAGGCCGCAGGGGGTCCTTTTCTATGCAGGGATCGACCGTATCTGCAGAAATTGCTGATGCAGGGTCCTCTTACATTTTCTCCGGGGCGCTGCAGCCGATGAGGGTCATGGCGTTTTTCAGCACCGCACGGGTGGTATCCGCCAGCTTCAGCCGGGCCAGCAGCACCGGCTCTTCCTCGCCCTTGATGCGGCAGGCGGCGTAGAATTTGTGGAACGCCGCCGCCAGAGCGGTGAGGTAGCGGTTGATGTGGCTGGGATCGTAGTCCCGTGCCGCCAGCAGCACCACCTGACCATAGGAGGCGATCTGCTTGATGAGGGCCTGCTCCGTCTCGTCGGTCAGGAGGCTGAAATCCACGGCATCGGCGGCCGGGACGGTATAGCCCTCGGCCTCCAGATTCTTCAGCAGGGTGCAGATGCGGGCGTGGGCGTACTGCACATAGTACACCGGGTTCTCGCTGTCCTCCCGGACGGCCAGACCCAGATCGAACTCCATCTGCGTCTCCGGCTTGGCGTTGAAGAAGTAGCGGCAGGCGTCCACGGGGATCTCGTCCAGCAGGTCCGTCAGGCTGATGGCCTTGCCGGTGCGCTTGGACATCCGCACCACCTCGCCGTCCCGCACCAGCTTCACCAGCTGCATCAGCACGATATCCAGCCGGTGCTCACCGTCCAGCCCCAAAGCGTCCATGGCACCCTTCAGGCGGGCCACATGGCCGTGGTGGTCGGCGCCCCACACGTTGATGACCTTATCGAAGCCCCGGACGGCGAATTTATTGCGGTGATAGGCAATGTCGGCGGCGAAGTAGGTGTAAAAACCGTTGGCACGGCGCAGCACGTCGTCCTTCAGGCCCAGCTTCTCGATGTCCTCGTCGGACTTGCCGGCCTTTTTCAGGTTCTCCGCCAGGATCCGGCTGGTGGCCAGCCACAGAGCGCCGTCCTTCTCATAGGTATAGCCCCGCTGGGTCAGCGCCTTCACGGAGTCCGCCACATAACCGCTCTCGTGGAGGGTGGACTCGAAGAACCATGCGTCGTACTGGATGCCGTACCGGGCCAGATCGGCCTTCATCTTGGGGATGTTGTGATCCAGACCGAATTTGGCCAGCGCATCGTGCCGGGTCTTTTCGTCGCAGTCCAGATACTTCTCGCCCTCCTGCTGATAAAACAGCCGGGCCAACTCCCGGATATCGTCGCCATGATAGCCGTCCTCCGGGAACTCCACGGCGTCCTCGCCACGGATCAGCTGCTGATACCGGGCATCCAGACTCCGGGCAAACTTATCGATCTGGTTGCCGGCGTCGTTGACGTAGAACTCCCGCCACACGTCGGCACCGGACTTCTGGAGTACGGAGGCCAGCGTGTCGCCCAGCACGCCGCCACGGGCGTTGCCCATGTGCATGGGGCCGGTGGGGTTGGCGGAGACGAACTCCACCATGTACTTCTTTCCGGCCAGCGTGTCGTTGCGCCCGTAGTCGGCGCCCTCCGCCTCCACACAGGCCACGGTATCGCCGAACCAGCGGCTGCCCAGCCGGAAGTTCAGAAAGCCGGGGCCGGCCAGCTCCACGGAGGTGAAATAGGTGTCCGTCAGGTCCATCTGCTCCGTCAGGATCTGGGCCACCTGCCGGGGGTTCATCTTCATGGCCTTGGCGGCAGCCAGGCAGAAGGTGGTGGTATAGTCGCCGTTGGCGGTATCCTTGGGGATCTCCACCGAGGGGGTCACCGTCACGCCCTCCGGCAGCAGGCCGGCGGCGGCCGCCTTCTGATAGGCGGCGGTGGTCAGGGCCAGCACCTGGTCCTTTGCGCTTTGGATCATATTCATTGCGGGGTCCTCCTTCATTCTTGATATAGCTCCAGCCGGACCGTCAGCGCCGACACCGGCGTCTGTCCCATGTGCAGGGAATAATCCAGCGTAATGTGTCCTTGTTCCTCCTGCTCCAACTCCCACAGCAGCTCATGGGCGGCTACGTCCAGCGCCAGCACGCCCTCCTCCGTGGGCAGGTGCAGGGCGGTGGGGGCGGCGGGGTCCAGCCGCATCCGGTAGCTGTTGCCGCTGCGGAGAGTCACGCAGCCGCAGTCCTCCAGCCACAGCTCCGAGGTCATGAGGCTGCCGTCCTCATCGCTGCGGGCCTGATACCGCAGCTGCCACCCCGACGGGGTGCGCTCCAGCGTGCCGCTGCCCCGGAAGTGCAGCACATCCTCCATGTCCGGGAGCCGGGTGCGGCTCTCCACATGGACCTTCACATTTCCTTCCATAACGGCCTCCTCAGTATCCCTCGATGTCCACCAGCCGCACGGGAGCCGTAGGCTCCTCCTGCAGGAAGCGGCGGGCCATCTGACCGAAGCCCTCCGGCCGGTCGCTGGTACACAGCAGTGCCTGTCCGGTCCCCTCTGGGGCCAGCAGCTGCCGCCGGGCCAGTGCATCATGCAGGGTGTGGACGGACTCTGCACCGGCGTTCACCAGCGCCACCTCCGGCCCCATGATCTCCCGGATGATATCCGTCAGCAGGGGATAGTGGGTGCAGCCCAGGATCAGCACGTCCAGCCCCTCCTGCCGCAGAGGCTCCAGATACTCACGGGCCACCGTCTCGATGACCACGTCGCCGGGCTGATAGCGGCCGTTTTCCACCAGCGGCACCAGCAGCGGGCAGGCCCGGCTCACCACGTGGATGGTTTCATCCAGCCGGTGCAGCGTCCGCTCATAGGCGCCGCTGCGGACGGAGGCAGCGGTGGCGATGAGGCCCACCCGCCGGTTCCGGGTCATGGCCGCCGCCTTCCGGCAGGCGGGCTCCACCACCCCCAGAATGGGCAGGTCGTTTTCCGCCTGCAGCTGGGGCAGGGCCGTGGTGGATACGGTGCCGCAGGCCACCAGCACTGCCTTGATATCGAAGGAGCGCAGGAAGTGGACGTCCTGCCGGGCGTATTTCAGCAGGATCTCCGGCGAGCGCCCGCCATAGGGGACACGGGACGTGTCTCCGAAGTATATAATGTTTTCAGAGGGCATCAGCCGCCGCATTTCCCGCACGGCGGTCAGTCCCCCCAGACCGGAGTCGAACACTCCGATGGGCCGTTGGTCCATGACTGGGCCTCCTTTCCGGCATCCCCGTGACGCCGCAGTGTATCACGCTGCATAATAAAACAATCATATTATACTATGGAAGCTCTCCTTTCTCAAGTGAAAATTTGGCGGATTTCCCCGGTTTTTTCAGTGGTATTTTCCCGCCGGGTCTGTTATACTGTTGCATACAGTAAAGGCCCCTTCGGCGGCGTGGAGGTGTATCCGTATGGAGATCAAAATGACAGAGAAGCAGTTCCGGCGTCTGCTGGATCTGGTGTATATCGGCAACTGGATCCTCAATTCTACCCGCGGCGACGATCGCATCCGCCAGTATGACGAGGTGGAAAGTCTGGTGTTCTCCCAGTGTCTGGCCCATGGGATGGCGCCGCTGACGGAGCTGTATCAGGGGCAGCTGATCCCCTCACAGGCCTTTGCCGAGGGCGGCATCCACGAGGCCATCATGGCCTATGAGGACACCACCTTCTTCGAGATACTGGCGCAGGAGCTGGCCCTGCGGGACATGGATGATCCCCCCATCACGGAGGAGAATTACGACGAGGTCATGAACCGCATGAACGCCTATTTGGGGGAGTTCGAGGCCCACGGCACCGACCACATCTCCGTGGACATGGAATAACGCACTGCATAAAAAATCTGCCGGGAGCGCTCTCCCGGCAGATTTTTTATGCACCGGCGCAGGTCTGCCGATGAAATAGCCGGGGACGGAAGCTCCGTCCCCGGCTATTTTGATTTTTGTTACGCCTCAGCGCTTCAGCACTTCTCGTAGATGGTGGCAACGCCCATGCCGCCACCGATGCACAGCGTAGCCAGACCACGCTTGGCCTCGGGACGCTTCTGCATCTCATGCAGCAGGGTGACGATGATACGAGCGCCGGAAGCGCCCACGGGGTGGCCCAGAGAGATGGCACCGCCGTTGACGTTGACCTTGCTCATGTCGAAGTGCAGCTCACGGGCCACGGCGATGGACTGAGCGGCAAAGGCCTCGTTGGCCTCAACCAGGTCGATGTCGTCGATGGTCAGGCCAGCCTTAGCCATAGCGGCACGGGAGGCAGGCACGGGGCCAACGCCCATGATCTTGGGATCCACACCGCCCTGGCCCCAGCCAATCAGCTTGGCCATGGGCTTCAGACCGTACTTCTCCACAGCCTCGGCGGAAGCCAGCACGATGGCGGCAGCACCGTCGTTGATGCCGGAGGCATTGGCAGCGGTGACACGCTGGGTACCCTTGTCCTCGGTCTCCTTGGCACCGGTGACCTCGAAGGTGTGAACGACCTCGGGGTTGGGGGACTCAGGACCAACGGGGAAAGCGCCACGCAGCTTGGCGATGCCATCGGCGGTGACGCCGGCCTTGGGGAACTCGTCACGCTTGAACTCCACAATCTCCTTCTTGACCTTCACAGGGACGGGAACGATCTCGTCGTCGAAGCGGCCGGCAGCCTGAGCGGCCTCGGTCTTCTGCTGGGAAGCAGCGGCGAACTCGTCCTGCTCACGGCGGGTGATGCCCCAGATATCATTGATGTTCTCGGCAGTGGTACCCATGTGATAGTTATTGAAAGCATCCCACAGACCGTCACGGATCATGGTGTCCACGATCTTCTTGTCACCCATGCGGGCGCCCCAGCGGGCATCGGGGGAGGCGAAGGGAGCGGCGCTCATATTCTCGGTACCGCCGCAGACCACGATGTTGGCATCGCCGGACAGGATGGCACGGGCACCCTCGATGACGGACTTCATGCCGGAGCCGCAGACCATGCCGATGGTGTAGGCGGGAACGGAGTAGGGGATACCGGCCTTGACGGAGACCTGACGGGCCACGTTTTGGCCCAGACCGGCGGTCAGGATGCAGCCGAACATCAGCTCATCCACGTTCTCGGGAGCAACATTGGCCCGCTTCAGGGCCTCCTTCACCACGATGGCGCCCATCTCGGTGGCGGGGGTGTTCTTCAGGGAACCGCCGAAGGAACCGATAGCGGTTCTGCAGCAGTTGACGACGTACAAGTCTTTCATAGTATCTTTTCCTCCTAATTTGTTTTGGGTCCCTTTTTGGCTTTCCGATTTGCCTTGGTTTCCATTACCTTATCTATCGTACCATTTTTAGCAAAATAGTCAAGGGGAGAATCTCATAAAAATAGGAAATAATTCCAGAGTTCCCTTGTTTCGGGAGAAAATCAGTCCCCGGAGCCGGTGCTGCCGCCCTCCTTTTCGCCGGAGTTATCGCTGTCCGTACTGCTGCCCGTACCGCTGTCCATGCCGGGATCGGCGCTGCCGGAGCTGAACTGGCTGCTGAGCTCGGACTGCCGGGCCGTGAGGCGGCTGTAAAAGTCCCCGGCGTCCAGCTTGTCATAGAGGCCCTGATTGTATTCCACCGTCAGCTCGCTGCGGGCCTGCGTCACGTTTTCCGTGAACATCTCGTCCAGCACGGAGCTTTCATCCAGCGTCTGGCCGATGGCCACATACCAGCCTTCGTCGGTGGCAATGACATCGCTGACCTGTCCCGGCTCCAGCGCAGAGAAGGCGGCGGACAGGGTCTCTCCCAGCGTCTCGGCGCTGAAGGTACGGCCGGTGTCCCCGGCCTCGATGCCCAACTGCTGGGCCATCTCCGCATACAGGGCATCCTTATCCTCGGCGGTGGCCAGCCGGGCGGCGAAGTCCTCTGCCTGCGCCTGAGAGTTCTCACCGCCGGAGGCGGGCCAGTACAGCAGCTTCACCGTCACATAGCCCTTTTCCTGAGCGAAGGCGTCGATGGCCTCCTGCGTGGGGTGCATGGCGCTGCCGTCGGCGGTATACAGGTCGTGAATCCGTGCATACAGCAGGTACATCCGGTTGATGCTGTCGAAGGTATCCTCGCTGATGCCCAGCAGCTGCAGCTGCTGCTGATAGCCCTCCTCACCGCCGTAGTAGGTGACATACTGCTGCCGCTGCTGCTGAAGCCGGGCCTCATCCTCCTCCGTCAGCGATACATTGTACTGCTTGGCCCACTGCCGCAGCAGGGCATAGAGCTTCACCGTCTCCACGGCGTCGGCCTTGGCATAGGAGCCGTAGGTCATGCCGTTGGACACCTCGGCGCTGAAATCCAGATTCGGCACATAGGAGGTCAGGTACTCACAGTCATAGGCCAGCCAGTACAGGTACTCCTCCGCCGAGATGTCCTCGCCGTTGATGCGCATCAGCACGGCGTCCGGATGGATGCCGGTGACCTCGTAATAAAGGCCGTCCGTTCGTTGGCCGGCGCTCATCCGGTCGCCGGAGGCGATCCACAGCACCATCAGCACCGAGACCACCAGCATCGCAGCAAAACGTTTCATAGGGTTCCTCCTTCTGCGGGCGTTTCGCCCGAAATTTCCTTGCGTTTGAGAGTCAGCGCCTCCACCAGATGCCCGGCGGCGTCCAGCGCCTCCTCGCCGGGCTTCAGGTGCAGCGTCAGCTTGGGATGCTCCCCCGCCGACAGCAGCAGGCGGCTGCGGTAGGCCGGCAGAGTGCATACCGCCATCAGACTGGGGACGTCCATCCGCTGGCCCAGGCTCAGCAGCAGTGTCTGCCCCTTCTGGGTGATGTCCGTCACCCCGGTGTCGGCGGCTGCCGCCCGCAGCAGCGCCACATCCAGCAGCGCCGTCACCGGTCGGGGCGGGTCGCCATAGCGGTCCGTCAGCTCGTCGATGAGGTCCGCCGCCGCATCGTTATCCCGCAGGGCGGCGATGCGCCGGTACAGATCCATCCGCTGCCGGTCGGAGGGGACATACCGCTCCGGGATGTACGCCGCCACCGTCAGGTCGGCAGAGCACTCCGGCCGGATCTCCCGGCCCTTCCCCTGCTGCTCCAGCACGGCGTCGTTCAGCAGCTTCAGATACATATCATAGCCCACGCTCATCATGTAGCCGGACTGTTCCGGCCCCAGCAGATTGCCGGCACCACGGATCTCCAGATCCCGCATGGCGATGCGGAAGCCTGCGCCGAAGTCCACGTATTCCCGGATGGCGGACAGCCGCTTGCTGGCCACCTCCGTCAGCACCTTGCCGGGGCGGTAGGTGAGATAGGCGTAGGCCCGGCGGGAGGAGCGCCCGATGCGGCCCCGGATCTGGTGCAGCTGCGCCAGCCCCAGCCGGTCGGCGTCCTCGATGATGAGGGTGTTCACGTTGGGGATATCGATGCCCGTCTCGATGATGGTGGTACAGACCAGCACCTGCACCTCGCCGTCGGCCATCTGCTGCATCACCCGGCTCAGCTCCTGCTCGGACATCTTGCCGTGGGCCATGGCGAGGCGCACAGCCTCCCCCAGCCACTGGCGCAGCCGTCCGGTGGTGGACTCGATGTTTTCCACCCGGTTGTGCAGGTAGTAGACCTGTCCGCCCCGGTTCAGCTCCCGCCGGATGGCCTCCGCCACGGCGGGCCACTCGTGCTCCATGACGTAGGTCTGCACCGGCTGGCGGTCCCTGGGGGGCTCCTCGATGGTGGACATATCCCGAATGCCCGACAGGGCCATGTTCAGCGTCCGGGGAATGGGGGTGGCGGACAGGGTCAGGGTGTCCACCTGACGCACCCGCTCCCGGAGTTTTTCCTTGTGGGTCACGCCGAAGCGCTGCTCCTCGTCGATGATCAGCAGCCCCAGATCCTTGAACACCAGATTCTTCGCCAGCAGACGGTGAGTGCCGATGAGCAGGTCGATCTTTCCCTGCGCCGCCCGCTCCAGAATGTCCTTGGTCTGCTTGGGGGTGCGGAACCGGCTCAGCACCTCCACCGTCACCGGGAAGGAGCGGAAGCGGTTCATGGCGGTGGCATAGTGCTGCTGGGCCAGCACCGTGGTGGGTACCAGAATGGCAGCCTGCTTGCCGTCCAGGATGCACTTCATCACCGCCCGCAGGGCCACCTCCGTCTTGCCGTAGCCCACGTCGCCGCACAGCAGCCGGTCCATGGGTACGGGCTTTTCCATATCCGCCTTGATCTCCCGGATGGCCTGTAATTGATCGTCGGTCTCCGTGTAGTCGAAGGCATCCTCGAACTCCTGCTGCCACGGGGAGTCCGGGGAGAAGGCGTGACCCGCCTCCCGCTGGCGCTGGGCGTAGAGCTTGATGAGGCCCTCCGCCAGATCCTTGGCGGCTGCCTTGGCCCGGTGGGTGGTCTTGGCCCACTCCGTGCCGCCCAGCTTGTTGAGCCGGGTGTGCTCGGCATCCTCTCCGGCCCCGATATACTTGCTCACCAGATCCAGCGCCGTGGCCGGCACATACAGGCAGTCGCTGCCGGCATAGGCGATCTTGATGTAGTCCTTCTCCACTCCGTCGGTGGGCATCCGGATCATCCCCACGAAGCGGCCGATGCCGTGGTGCTGATGCACCACCAGATCGCCGGGGGTCAGGTCGGCGTAGGATTGCAGTCTCTGCTGATTGCTGTCCCGCTTGGGGCGGGCCTTTTTGGCCTTGCCTGCCAGCGGCGTGGTCAGCTGGCCCTCCGTCAGCACCGCCAGCTGTAGGGCCGGGTACTCGCACCCGGCGGACAGAGTACCCAGCGTAATGAGTACCACGTTCCGCACTGGGGAGCGCTCCCCCTCCAGATCCAGTGCCGCCGGGATCCTCCGGGCCTCCAGCAGCTCCAGCAGATTTCTGGCCCGCACCTGTCCGCCGCACAGCACCATCACCCGGCAGCCACTGGTGAGATAGTGGGTCAGATCCGTCACCGCCGTCTCCAGCGATCCGCCGTAGCCGGACAGCTGCCGGGCGTCGATCTGCAGCAGGGCCTTGGGGGCCAGCAGATACCGGCTGGTGGGCAGGCTCTCCAGCTGGCACACGGGGAAGCGCTCCAGCTGCCGGGCAAAGTCCGTCTCCGACAGGGCCGCCTCTGCCATGGGGCCGCACAGGATGCCGCTCTCCATGGCGGAGGTGACGTCCGCCTTCAGCTGGCTCAGCCAGCCCTTCAGGGCCTCCGCCGTGCGTCCGCTCTCGCTGACGCACACCAGACACTCCTTGGGCAGATAGTCCATGGCCGTCACCATCTCCGGGTATACCGCCGCCAGAAACCGGTCGCTGCCGTTGGGGACGATACCCTGACGCAGCAGGTCGGCATCCGACCGCAGCTGCCGGGCCACGGGCTTGTCCTTCATCCGTCCCGCCAGCGTCTCCAGCCGTTCGGCGGTCTCCTCCGCCGCACCGTCCCGCCACAGAGGAAGTACCTCGCCGGCCGGCAGCAGCAGCGCCTCCCGGCAGTTCTCCGTCCGCCGCTGGGTGGCGACGTCGAAAAAGCCCAGAGAGTCCACCTCGTCGTCAAAAAACTCGCATCGTACCGGGGCCTCGGCGCCGGGGGAGTAGACGTCCAGAATACCGCCCCGCAGGGCGAACTGTCCCGGCCCCTCCACCTGCTCCGTGCGGGTGTAGCCTGCCGCCGTCAGCCGCCGGGCCAGCTCCTCCACCTGATACCGCCCGTCGGAGCGGAGGGTGAAGCTGCACCGGTCCAGCACCTGCGGGGGGATGCACCGCAGGGCCAGTGCATCGGCGGTGGTGACGATCACCGGGGACTCCTCTTGCCGGATGCGGTACAGGGCCTCCAGCCGCCGGTATTCCCATTGACGGCTCACCGCCGCCAGCTCCCGCCAGTGAAGCTCCCGGCCCGTCAGCAGGACAGGCTCCCGGCCGGTGAGGGACCGCAGGTCCGCCGCCTGCCGCCGGGCCTCCCCCTCGTCGGCGCAGAGCATCAGCAGGGGCCGCCCGGACTTCAACCGCAGCGCCGCCGCCGTCATGGCCCGGTGTACCGGGCTCAGGCCCGTCACCAGCGCCGGTCCGCCGCCGCTCTCCATCAGCTGCGCCAGCTCCTGTATCTCCCGGAGCTGCCACAGCTCCCGCAGCAGAGCTTCCATCCTGCCGCCTCCTTCCGATGATGAAATGTCCGTTCCCGGCGTACATGGGCCGGGAACGCCTTCGGGGGGCGTATACGTCAGTATACGCCCCTATGCTGTAAGTTACCTGAAAAAGCAGAGAAATATACGTGAAAAATGATGTGTGTTTGCCTCCGGGCAGAAAGGCACCAAAGAACGCCAGCAGAAACCAATGGTTTTTGGATTTCCTTTACCTTCAAGAGTTTCGTTCGATATGAGATGTCGTGGGAATTGACTCAGCAGCAGCCCCGCTGCCGCTCCCGCCCAGATGAAGAAACTGGTGGTTCTGCCGCTTGGGAGTATGGATTCCCCCGGTAGAAGAACTACCCCCTTCAACCACCCAATGTAGCGGCAGCGTGAGTAGAAGAACGCCGATTCCCTTCTTCGGCGGAATTTAGGAAGCAACTCTTGCACACAAAAGGAAGTCCAGAAACCATCGGTTTCTGGCGGCATTTTTTGCATACTTTTTGCTGCTGTTGGCAAAAAGTATGCCGTCGGAGACAAAAAGGATGATGGGCCGCCGGAGGCAAAACAGAAAAGGCTGTCGGAAAACTTCCCCTCAAAGGCAAAACAAATGAATCAGTTGAACCGGTTCATGGCCCGGTCAGACCCCTGCGAGATCAATACCTCCGCAGCGTCCCCGGCACGGTCCAGCGCCTCCATCAGCACCTTCTGATCCTCGCCCAGAGGGCGGCCGATGACCCAGTCCACCACGTCATAGCCCGCCTGCCCCGGAGCGCCTACCCCCACCTTGATGCGGGGGAACTGATCGGTTCCCAGATGCTGGATGATGTTCTTCAGGCCGTTGTGGCCGCCGGCACTGCCGCCGGTGCGGACGCGGAGCTTACCCACCGGCAGGGAGATGTCGTCAGAGATGACCACCACGTGGTCCGCCGGGATCTTATAGAACCGGGCCGCCTCGCCTACGGATTCGCCGGAGAGGTTCATATAGGTCTGGGGCTTCATCACCAGCACCTTTTCCCCGTTCACCATCCACTCCGCCGTCCACGCCCGGAAGCGCAGCTTATTGAAGCGGAAGCCCTTCCGCCGGGCCAGCCCGTCCACCGCCAGAAAGCCCATGTTGTGGCGGGTACTCTCGTATTTGGAGCCGGGGTTGCCCAGCCCCACCAGCAGCCAGCTGACGCCGCTGCCCTTGCGTTGAAAGATCATAGGTCCACATCCTTTGCCGTGTGAATTATATAAAATTTTCCGGGATCCTTCTATGAGATCGGCTCCCAAAAGAAAAACTCTGCATTTTGTGCCTCCGGCGGCCCACTTTTCCCAGCAGCTGGAAAAGTGGGCAAAAGAGCCGTTTGAAACCGATGGTTTCAAAGCTTCCTTTACTCTCAAGAGCCCCGCTTGTTATCAGCCGTAACGGGAATTGACTCAGTAACAGCCACGCTGCCGCTTTCGCTTTGTTGAAGAGGTCCGATCGGCGGCGGTATTTCTTCCGGTTTGTTGTTCTACGCCCGGCGCTCAAAAAATACGACTATATATTAACATAGAAGCTTGAAAAAGGGTAGCGAAACTTTGCCGAAACACAAGAGGAGTATCCTCCACCCCGCACAAAAGCCGAACAGACGGCGTCTGTTCGGCTTTTTCACAGGCTCGCTCTGTCCGCTCACCGGCACAGCATCAGGGGGATGGCGCCGGGGAGGTTCCGCAGCTCTACACGGGGGGCGCTGGGGGCGTACTCCCCGTCCAGCGACCAGGGCAGGTCCTCATCGGTGGTGACGGTCACCTGCTGCACATGGCGGAAAATGACGCCGGGGCCGTTGTAGTCCATGCGGCTGATGGCGGCGATGAGGCTTTGCAGGTCGATGGCCGTCTTGGGCATCCGCAGCAGCAGCAGCTCAAAGGCTCCGTCGTCCATCTGCACCCGGCTGGGATCCAGCTTCATGATGCCGCCCAGAGAGGTGGAGTTGCACACGGCTCCGAAGATGAACTCCCCCTCGAAGATCTCCTCCCCCGTCTCCACCCGGCAGCGGTAGGGCCGCAGGGAGTCCAGATCCTTCATGCCCTCCAGAATATAGGCGAAGTGACCCAGAGCGTTCTTGGTGGCCTGTGGCACGGAGTAGGAGCTGCGGGTAAAGGCCCCGAAGGAAGCCACATAGGCAAAGTATCGGTCGTTGTGGCGGCCCACATCCAGATAGAAGGGGTGGCCGTTTACGATGCTCTCCGCCGCCTTCAGCGGCGCGGCGGGGAGGTGCAGGCTGGCGGCAAAGTCGTTGGTGCTGCCGTTGGGGAGATAGCCCACCTCTGGACACTCAGGCAGCTGCATCAGGCCGGACACCATCTCGTTGAAGGTGCCGTCGCCGCCGGCGCAGACCACCAGATCGTATGCTCCGCCCAGCTCCGCCGCCGCACGGGTGGCGTCTCCACGGCCCTCGGTGAGGAATACCTTCACCAGATAGCCCGCCTTGGAAAAGCAGGCCACCGCATCAAACAGCGGTGCAAAGGACTTGGTGCGCCCCGCACGTGGATTGACGATAAACAGAAGCTTTTTATCCATACCGGTTCTCCTCTTTTGCACACGGTTCTCGGTTTTGTGTTTCCGCAGAAGACAGCATAGCATTTTTATTATACTCCTCTCTGCCGGAAAAAGCAATGGGTGCCGCCGGAGAAGTCCTGAACGGTTTCTGCACACATTCTTAAAGAAAAATTTGCCCGGCGGGCTTGCATTGGCGGCGGGCTTTCGGTATGATATAAGATATTATGGTACGTTGTGCGTGCCTACTTCGGCGGAAGGAGTCCACCCATGAAGCAGCAAAAAAGCCACTATTTCAAATGGGGCCTGACGGTGTTTCTCACCGTTTGCGCCATTCTTGCTTTTTACGATACATTTTATATGAACGGCACCCTCCAGCGCTATCTGAGCAAGCTGGTGACGGTGCTGGCCCCGGTGCTGTACGGCTTCGCCATGGCCTATCTGCTGGCACCCATCGTCAACTGGATCGAGGGCTTGATCCGTAAGGGGCTGAAGCGGCTGAGCAAGGGTCAGGAGCCCAAGCTCCGGGGCGGTCTGCTGCGGGGTGTCAGTATCCTGCTGACGTGGGCCGTGGTGGCGTACCTGCTGTATCTGCTGATGAGCGTGCTGATCCCCCAACTCATCGACAGCGTGGCCATGCTTATCAACAACGCCGAAAGCTACTATAATAAGATATATGTCTGGGTCACCAACCTGCTGGAGAAAAATCCGGAGATCGCCGGCTGGATGGAGACGAATCTGGAGAACTACTACAATGACCTCATGAAGGTGCTGACGGAGCAGGTACTGCCCGGCGCCCAACAGATGCTCACCACCATCACCGGCGGCATCTGGACAGGCATCTGGGGTCTTGTGACCTTCACCACCAACTTTCTGGTGGGCATCATCATCTCCGTGTACCTGCTGGCCATGAAGGAGAAGAGTCTGGCCCGGTGCTGCAAGCTGCTGTATGCCCTCCTGCAGGAGGAGCAGGCCCGCTGGGTGGTGCGGGCCACCCGCAAGACGAATCAGATCTTCAGCGGCTTCGTCCGGGGCAAGATGCTGGACTCCCTCATCATCGGCATTCTGTGTTTCATCGGCTGCTCCATCTTCTCACTGCCCTATACGCCGCTGGTAAGCGTGGTGGTGGGCGTCACCAACATGATCCCCTTCTTCGGGCCGTTCCTGGGTGCTGCGCCCAGTGCCTTCCTGATCCTGCTGGTGAGCCCCAAGCAGTGCCTGATCTTCATCGTGTTCATCATCGTTCTGCAGCAGATCGACGGCAACATCATCGGCCCCAAGATCCTGGGCGATGCCACCGGCATCTCCAGCTTCTGGGTGGTGGTGGCCATCACCGTGGGCGGCGGCTTTGCCGGGGTGCTGGGAATGTTCCTGGGCGTCCCCATCTTCGCCTGCCTGCAGACGCTGGTAAAGTACCTCACCGACCGGCGGCTGGAAAAGCGTCATATGCCGCTGGAGGCCTGCGAATACGTCCACCGGGATCAGGAGCCCATGCCGCCGGAGGAGCCTCCCGCTCCGCCAACGGAGACCAACTGACAGCGCAGCTCCCGCACCGGCATCCCCTGAGGGGATGCCGGTGCTTTTTTGCGGGCTGCCGGGTTTTGCCGGGGGATGGAGCTGCTTTCCCCGCATTTTTTTGCAAAAACGAAACTTTCTCTTGCAAACCGTGGGGAAATGTGGTACATTGCACTTCGACAACTGCATATCGACAGGCCCTCGCCGGGTGATGCCACACGATCACACAGGCCGGGGGCGACCATTATTTCTGGCCTGCCGCCGAAAGGGCGGCAAGGAAGGAGAAGACATGAAGAAGAGACTATTGGCTCTTTTCCTGACGCTGGGACTGGTCTGCACCGTACTCACCGCTTGCGGAGACGGCAGCAAAGACCAGGGCGGACAAGGAAATAACGGCGGCGAAGCAGTCAGCGGCGGAGAGATCACCGTTGGCATCGCCAAGGACCTGGATGACAGTCTTGACCCTCACCGGATGGTGACCGCAGGAACCAGAGAGGTCTTGTTCAACCTGTTTGAGGGCTTGGTAAAGCCCAATTCCAAGGGTGAATTGATCCCCGCTGTTGCGGAGCGCTACCAGCTGTCTGAGGACGGAAGAACTTATACCTTTACCCTGCGTGAGGGTGTGAAGTTCCACAATGGCGCAACGGTGACGGCGGAGGATGTGGTATATTCCATCGAACGCTGCGCCGATACATCGGAGGGTACGCCTCTGGTGCCGGCGTTTTCTGTTATCCAGGAGGTCAAGGCCGTTGACGAAAAGACCGTGACCATCACCATTGCCCAGCGGGATCTGGAGTTCATCAGCTATCTGACCAGCGCCATCATCCCCAAGGGCTACGACGATCAGGCTACCCATCCCGTGGGTACCGGCCCGTTCCTGTACGTGTCCCGCTCCCCGCAGGAGAACTTCGTCATCCAGCGCTTTGACGATTACTGGGGAACCCCCGCCTATCTGGATAAGGTGACCTATAAAATTTACGAGAGCGCCGATGCGCTGGTGACGGCCCTGAAGGGCAAGTCCATCGACCTGTGCGCCCATCTGACCTCGTCTCAGACGGCGCAGCTGGACAGCGACTTCCAGGTTCTGGAGGGTACCATGAATCTGGTGCAGGCGGTGTATCTGAACAACGCCGTGGCCCCTTTTGACAACCAGCAGGTGCGTCAGGCCCTGTGCTACGCCATCGACCGCCAGACCATCATGGACATGATCGCTGACGGCCACGGTACGGCGCTGGGCAGCAGCATCTATCCGGCCTTCACCAAGTACTTCCTGCCGGAGCTGGTGCAGAAGTACCCCTATGACCCCGCCAAGGCCAAGGAGCTGCTGGCACAGGCCGGCTATCCCAACGGCTTTGACATGACCATCTCCGTCCCCTCCAACTATCAGCCCCATATGGACACGGCGGAGGTGGTGGCCGAGCAGCTGCGTGCTGTGGGCGTCAACGTCACCATCCAGCCCATGGAGTGGGGCGTGTGGCATGAGCAGGTCTATAAGGGCCGGGACTTCCAGGCCACGCTGGTGGGTCTGGATGCCAGTGCCATGACGGCCCGTGCGCTGCTGGAGCGCTTTACCTCGGATCACGCCAAAAACTTTGTCAACTACAACAATCCCGACTACGATGCGCTGTTCACGCAGGCCATGAACGCCTCCGACGACACGCAGCAGGCGGAGATCTACAAGCAAATGGAGACCATGCTCTCCGACACCGCCGCCAACCTGTACATTCAGGATCTGGCGGATCTGGTGGCCATGCGTCAGAATCTGGCGGGGCTGGAGTTCTACCCCATCTATGTGCTGGATCTGTCCACGGTGCATTTTGTGAAATAAGGACGGCGAGACCGTCCCCATAGAAATGAGGCGATGACCATGAAATATGCGGCAAAGAAGATCGTGTGGATGCTGCTGACCATGGTCATCGTCTCATTTTTGGCCTTTCTGGCCTTTCGCATCATTCCCGGCGACCCCACCGCCAAGCTGCTGGGCGAACAGGCCACCCCGGAGCGGGTGGAGGCCCTGCGGCAGGAGCTGGGGCTGGACCGCCCGTTTCTGGAGCGGTACGTCAGCTGGCTGGGGGATTTTGTCCGGGGGGACATGGGCTCGTCGTACAATTACAGTATGCCGGTGAGCCAGATGCTGCAGGGGAAAATTCCCGTGACGGGACTTTTGACCCTGCTGTCGTTTCTGCTGATCGTGGTGCTGTCCATCCCGCTGGGACTCTTCACCGCCCGCCACAGCGGCGGGGCGCTGGATAAGGCCCTGACGGTGGTGAATCAGGTGCTGATGGCGGTGCCGGCCTTCTTTACCGGCATCCTGCTGACGTACCTGTTCGGCCTGCTGCTGCGGTGGTTCGTGCCGGGGAGCTTCGTCTCGCCGGCGGAGAGCTTCTGGCAGAGCGCCGGCTATCTGGTCTTCCCCGCCGCCGCCATCGCCATCCCCCGCATCGCCATGACGGTGAAGATGCTGCGCTCGGCGCTGCTGGCGGAGATGAACAAGGACTACGTCCGCACCTCGTACAGCCGGGGCAACGACCGGCGGGCCACCCTGTACCTCCATGTGCTGCGAAACGCCCTGCCGCCGGTGGTGAGCTTTCTGGCCATGACGGTGGCAGATATTGTGGCGGGCTCTGTGGTCATCGAGCAGGTCTTTGCCATTCCGGGGCTGGGGCGGCTGCTGCTGACCTCCATCTCCAACCGGGACTATCCGGTGGTGCAGGCCATCGTGGTACTGGTGGCCTTCTGGGTGGTGCTGGTGAACCTGCTGGGGGATCTGCTGAACCAGCGGCTGGATCCCCGTCTGCGGCTGACGGATTGAGCCGCACACATTTGTAAAGAAAATTTTCTATGGAAAGGGGGCAGGCTCCGTGTTGCTGCACCAGAAAAAGAATCACTATCTCCGCATCGGCCTTGCCATTACGGCGGTCATCACGGCCATGGCGCTGGTGGGCTGCTTCTGGACGCCCTATGCCCCCACGGCCATGTCCGGCAGCGAGAAATTCGCTGCGCCCTCCCTGCGGCACCTGTTCGGTACGGACAATTTCGGCCGGGATATTTTCAGCCGGGTCATGGTGGGCGCCCGCACCACCTTCTTCATCAGCGCCTGCACCGTGACGATCGGCGCCGTGGTGGGAACGCTGGTGGGCGCCCTCACCGGCTACTTCGGCGGGCTGGTGGACGAGCTGCTGATGCGGGTCAACGACGCTGTCACCGCCTTTCCCAGTATCCTGCTGGCGCTGGTGTTCATCTCCCTGCTGGGCTTCGGCACCTACAACGTCATTCTGGCGCTGGGCATCGCCTTCATCCCCAGCTACGCCCGTGTCATCCGGGGGGAGTTCGCCCGGCAGCGGGAGATGAACTATGTGAAAAACGCCCGGCTCATGGGGGCCAGCCACCTGCGGATCATGCTGGTACACATCCTGCCCAACACCCGGCAGGTGCTGCTGCCGACGCTGGCCATCGGGTTTAACAACGCCGTTCTGGCGGAGGCCAGCATGAGCTTTCTGGGCATTGGTGTCAAGCCGCCGGAGGTGTCTCTGGGCTACATGATGTCCGAGTCCCAGAGCTACATGGTCCGTGCGCCGTGGTATATGCTCACCTGCGGCAGTGTCATCGTGCTGCTGATCTTAGGGGTCAGCCTCATCGGCGAGGGCCTGCAGCAGAAGAAATGGGGGAGGTAGCGCCATGCTGGAGATCAAGGACCTTCATGTGCAGTTCCATACCTCCGACCACGAGGCGGTACGGGGCATCGACCTGACGGTGCAGGACGGTGAAATTATGGGGCTGGTGGGCGAATCCGGCTCCGGCAAGACCGTAACGGCCATGATGGTGTCTGGCCTGCTGCGGCCGGAGCAGGCGGATTTCCGGGGCCGCATCCTGCTGGACGGCGAGGATCTGCTCCACGCCGGCGGCCAGCGCATCCGTGCCATTCAGGGCAAGGATATCTGTGTGGTGTTTCAGGAGCCTATGAGCGCCATGGACCCCACCATGCGGATCGGTAAGCAGGTGGAGGAGTGCCTGCGGGTCCACACGGACCTGTCGGCGCAGGAGCGGAGGCAGCGGGCCTTGCAGGCTCTGCGGGACGTGGAGCTGCCGGACCCGGAGGGGGTCTATCGCAAGTACCCCCACGAGCTCTCCGGCGGAATGCTCCAGCGGGTGATGATCGCCGCCGCCATTGTGGCCCGGCCCCGTCTGCTGCTGGCGGACGAGCCCACCACGGCGCTGGATGTCACCATTCAGGCCCAGATACTGGCCCTGCTGAAGCGGCTGAACCGGGAGCTGGGGATGTCCATCCTCTTCATCTCCCACAACCTCCACGTGGTGCGTAAGCTCTGCACCCGTGTGGCGGTGATGGAAAAGGGCCGCATTGTGGAGACCGGTCCGGTGGACCAGATCTTCTTCCACCCGCAGGCTCCCTATACCCAGCGGCTCATTGCCGCCATTCCCACAAGGAGGAAGCTATGAACAGCGAACCCATTCTGGAGGTGCGGCACCTGAACGTGTGGTATCGGCCCTCCGGCGTGCTGTGCCGGGGACGGCAGCAGGTGCTCCACGACGTGAGCTTTGACCTGTACCGGGGCGAGATACTGGGGCTGGTGGGCGAATCCGGCTCCGGTAAATCCACGCTGGCCCGTGCCATTTTGGGGATGCTGCCGGACTGTGAGGGGGAGATCATCCATCACAGCAAGCGCCCTCAGATGGTGTTTCAGGACCCGGCCAGCGCCATGAACCCCAGCCGCACGGTGGAGTGGATATTGTCCGAACCCCTGCGGATCTACGGGAAATACGACGCCGCCGAGATGCGGCGGCGGGTGGCGGAAATTATGGAACTGGTGGGCCTGCCGCCGGAGTGCGGCAAAATGTACCCGTCGGAGCTGTCCGGCGGCCAGCGGCAGCGGGTGTGCATCGGCACGGCGCTGATCCAGAAGCCGGGACTCATCATCGCTGACGAGGCGGTGTCGGCGCTGGACGTCACCATTCAGGCTCAGATACTGGAGCTCATCGCCCGGCTGCGCCGGGAGTACGGGCTGTCGTACCTGTTTATCTCCCACGATCTGAACGTGGTGTATGAGATCTGCGACCGGTGCCTTGTGATGCACCGGGGACGCATCGTGGAGCAGGGGCCGGTGGAGGAGCTTTACGACCATCCCAAGGAGGACTATACCAAGGCGCTGTTAGCAGCGGCGGAGTGAGAGCATATGACCAACCAACTGAAAGAGAAATTACTGGCCTACGGCACCAAGGCCGAGCCATTTACCGTACACAATCACATCCGGGTGACGGACCTGCAGGACGGCGAGGCCCGTGTGGAGCTGACGCTTCAGCCGGAGAGCCTGAACCGCTGGGGGACGGCCCACGGCGGCATCCTGTTTGCCTTAGCGGACATCGCCGCCGGAACGGCGGCCCTGACCCTGCGGCAGGAGGTGTGCCTCACCGTCAACGCCTCCATCGACTTTCTGGATGCGGCGGGGCTGGGCAGCACCCTCATCGCCGTGGGCCACGTGGATCGCATGGGCAAGTCTCTCTGCTTCTGCCACACGGACATCACCGACGAAACGGGCCGCCTGCTGGCGACACTGCGGACGGTGATGGATCTGACGGGCCGCCCGCTGGAGCTGTGAGCGCTATGAGGGAGTTTTACAGACGCCACCGGGGACTGCACCGGTGGCTTTTGGCCGTGGTAGCCCTGCTGGCAGTGTATTTCGCCCTGCGGCCGGTGCCGGGGCTGATGAACTGGCTCAGCCGCCACGTCATCATGCCTTGGGAGCGGGCGGTGGCCAGCGTCTGCTATCTGTTCCGCACCTCCATAGCGGAGGTGTTGTATATCGTGCTGCTATCGGTGGCTATCTTCTATGTAGCCAATGTCCTCCGGCGGTTGGTGACTCAGCCCCACCGGGGCCGGACTCTGTACCGCTTCTTCCTGACGGTGGTGTGCAGCGGGCTGAGCATCTATGCGGGCTTCTGCCTGCTGTGGGGCGTCAACTACTATGCCGACTCCTTCCAGCAGCAGTCCGGCATCTATGCCCGCTCCTGTACCGTGGAGGAGTTAGAGGCCGTCACGGCGGACTTTGCCCACCAGTTGGCACAGGCGGCAGACAATGTGCAGCGGGACGAGAATGGCTGCTTTGCCGTGTCCCGGCAGGAGATCTTCGCCGCCGCCACGTCGGTGTACGCCCCCTCCTATGAGGAGTTCCCCTGTCTGCGGATGAAGGATCACACCCCCAAGGCCATCAGCTGCTCCACGGTGCTCAGTGCCATGGACTTCACGGGCTTCTACTTCCCCTTCACCGGAGAGGCCAACCTCAATGTGGACTGCCCTGCCAGCTTCCTGCCCTCCACCATCGTCCATGAGATGGCCCATCAGCGGGGCATCGCCTCGGAACAGGAGTGCAACTTCATCGCCATTGCGGTGTCTCTGGCCAGCGGCAACCCGGTATATCGGTACTCCGGGCTGCTGATGGGGTATGTGCATCTGGGCAACGCCCTGTACCGGGCGGACCCGGACCGGTGGCAAGTCATCCGGGATACACTGCCGGATACGGTGGTGGCAGACCTGCGGCAGAACAGCGCCTATTGGGCGGCCTTCGAGGGGCCGGTGAACGACGCTGCCAGCAAGGTCTACGACTCCTTCCTCAAAAGCAACGGCGAGAGCCGTGGCGTCCAGAGCTACGGCACCGTGGTGGATATGCTCATGGCGTACTACGGGTAAGCCAGGTTGCGGTAAGAGGAGCTGCAAATTCCCCAAAAGCGCAAGAACAGGCCCCGTCCGATGGACGGGGCCTGTTTCGATACCGGCACTCCCGGAATTTTTCTCCACGGAGACGAAAAATACAGTGCGTCTGACCAGAGGGGATGACAAGAAGGATACGGGCGTCCGCAGTCGGAAAGCACGCCGGGGTCTGATGACCCGGCCCCATAAAACCAATAGGGGGACGCATGGCGTCCCCCTATTGGTTTTATTTATCAGACAATGAAGAAATCGGAGATCTGCCCGTACAGGATCATCAGCATACACAGCGGCGTGATATACTTCACGCAGAGACGGAAGAAATCATAGACCCAAGGGCGGTTCTCGCCGTTGAGGAGGATCTCCTGCCGCAGGACATCCGGCTTCAGCTCCCAGCTGATCATCAGGCACATGAGCAGCGCCCCCAAGGGCATCAGCAGTCCCTCGGCCACGCTGTCGAACAGACCCAGCCAGCTGGTGCTCCAGCCGGGCAGCTTGGCGCCAGCCAGACCCAGCAGTTCCGCCGGGGAGATGTGATTGCTGCCCATACCGTCGGCGCAGACCAGAGCGCACAGGGCCGCACAGATCACCACCGCAATGGCGGAATACAGCTTGCGGCGGTCGCCCTTGCCCTTTTCCCGTGCCTTATCGCAGAAATGGGCCACGATGACCTCCAGCATGGAGATGGAGGAGGAGATGGCGGCAAAGAACACCAGCAGGTAAAACAGGATGCCGAACACGGGACCGGCGGGTCCCATCTTATCGAACACGTTCTGCATGGTGATAAACAGCAGCTCCGGGCCGCCCAAAGCTCCGTTGGGGTCTAGGGCAAAGCGTCCGGGAATGACACACAGACCGGCCATCAGGGCCACCACGGTGTCCATGCCCACGATGATCATGGTGCTCTTGCCCAGATCCTGCTTCTTATCCAGATAGGAGCCGTAGGTAATCATGACACCGGCGCCCAGAGACAGGGAGAAGAACATCTGCCCGCCGGCGGCGGTGAGGACCCTCCAGAAGCCGGGGGCCTCGTCGATGATGCCGTTGGCCACGGCCCAGCCGGGGACGAACATATACTTCAGGCCGTCCACCGCACCCGGCAGGGTGCAGGAGCGGATGATGCAGATGATGAGGATGAAGAACAGGGCCGGCATCCCCACGGAGCAGACCCGCTCGATGCCGCCGCCTACGCCGCTCATGACCACCAGCATGGTGATGAGCATGAAGGCCAGTGCAAAGGCGATGGACACGTCGGGCTGGCTCAGCAGCCCCTGAAACACGTCGGCGCCACCCACTCCGTTAGTGCCAAATTCGGCGCCGATGAGGTTGCCAAAGTTCACCACCACATAGCGCAGACAGTAGCCGCCCAGAGCGCTGTAAAAGCTGAAGATCAACGCCGCAGCGGCAATACCCAGCCAGCCCAGCCACTTGAAGCGCTTGGAGATGCTCTGGTAAGCGCCCACAGCGCCATGGCCCGTCTTGCGGCCCAGCGCCAGCTCACCCAGCATGATGATAACGCCGCAGCACAGCGCCAGCGCCAGATACAGGATCAGGAAGGGGAAGCCACCGTTGGCACCCATTTTGTTGGGGAAGCCCCATATATTGCCCAGCCCCACAGCCGAGCCCACAGCGGCCATCAGAAAACCGAAGTTTGAACCGAAGCCCTTGCGATCGTTCATCGTGTGTTTCTCCTCTCCGGTGCATAACGCATAAAACTCTAAATATTATACAGCATTTTAACATAAGATACAACGATTTTTTCCGCAAACTCCGTTGGATACACATCTATTTATCCAGCAAAATGAGGCAGACCGCATATTTAGCCGGGGCACTCCACGATTTTTGATGTTTTCGGGAAAAAGTGTTGACACCGGGCCGGGGATGTGGTATATTAGGTGTTGCCGATATCCGCCGGTGTGGTGGAATGGCAGACACAGGAGACTTAAAATCTCCCGGTAGCGATACCGTACCGGTTCGAGTCCGGTCACCGGCACCATCCGGTTCTTCTGAATATCGCGGAGTAGAGCAGTTGGCAGCTCGTCGGGCTCATAACCCGGAGGTCGCAGGTTCAAGTCCTGCCTCCGCAACCACATTGTGCGACCAAAAAAGATATCGCACCGAAAAAGCCCGAAACCATGCGGTTTCCGGGCTTTTTTCGTGCCCAGTTTTGACTGCACAAAAAAAAGATATCTTCCCGCCCTTCACTCGTGTGGTGAGGACTTGAACTAAATCTAACCGGTTTTGAGCCTCTTTTTTGGCCCGAAACGATGATAAATATTGACCTACTCAAAAAATAAATTGTTAAATTTTTGTGAACAAAGTGGTTTATACCAAAATGTAGTACAAACCACTGATTTTCTTTTTGGAGCATAGTGGCCGTCACCCATCACTGGGTGGCGGCCTTTTTTTATTTGCAAAATATATATTCAATCGACTGGAGGTCTTTAGGATGGATCAGCAAATGAAGCCATTGAGCCCATATTTTTCGGAGCTTTCGCTTCGCCTTAGCAAAGAAGGCTACACGGTCCACATAGGCGAAACCGACTATCTGTCAGCGGACTGGCAAGGTCTCCCTCTCTGCCGGATCACCGCGGACGGAGGCGTTCGCTACTGGCAGGAGGATGTAGCGACGCCGGAACGGCAACGGGCCTGTGAGCGAGCCACCGATCTGGCTTGCACCGTGCGGGAGTACATGACGCTGCTGGAACAGGCTCCGCCCCTGCAAGCCCAAAGCCTGACCGGTGACTACCGCCTGCTGGCTGACTTCAATGGAGCCGTGCTGGCCGCCCATCCCACCCGGCTTGGCGTCCAATTCGTCACATGGGACTGGAGCTTCGACCGCACAGGTCTCAACCAAGGCAATTACTTTCAGGAAAACTATGCAGGTGCCAAGCAGGACTTCGCCATCCGCGCCGGCCTCATTTCCAAACAGCAAATCTTCAATCAGGAGCAGCTTATCGAAATCTACCGGTGCTGCTCTGACACCTTGGACGCTGGTTTTGACTTAACTGCCAAGCAGGAAAAGTGCATCCGGGGCGTTCAGGAGCAGATTGCCATCGCAGCTCCCGATGCCCTGGAGCGTATAAGAGAGCAGGAGCAGCACCCCATGGAATCCTACAACCAAGAACCGATCATGTAATATTCAGGCGCCGGAGTTTTAGAAATAAGACTCCGGCGCTTTTTTATTGCCTCAAACCAGACAGGAGGATTGAAGATTGGATCAAAAGAACGAACAAAAAGCGCCGCTGCGCATCAAAAATCTGGCTGAGTTGAAACGCTGTATCCGCCCCGGGACAGAGTTGGTGGCAACCAGCCATAGCAAGCACCCTGCCCTGGTCGGGCTTGTGCGGGTGGTGACTGAGGTTCAGACCAACGCTTACTATTCCGTGGTCAAGGATCAGCCGACTCATCAGTATTCGACCTGTAATTACGGGAAGGGATTCCGCTCTGATTTCGAAAAGGCATCCAACTATTTATTTGGGGGCACGACCATCAAAGTCCTTGACCGCAGAAGCGGTGATGGCAGCGTGCTTTACGAAATGGAGCTTTATCCGGGCGAATGCCTTATTCCCGGCCAGAAAAGCGATATGGAGGAGAATGAGGAAATCAGAGAAGACGGTTGCGAAATCAAGCAGGAAGGGATGAGTATGACCTTATGACACGCTACTTCATGCGGGATACACCGCTGTGCCAGATGGAACAGCAGATGATGACCCCGCCCTATTTCAAGCTCAGGGGCCATGGCCGATACTCTCCCGGTTTCCAATATAGCAGAGATGACATGGAGTGCACATACTGCATGAACTTCAGACGCAATCATCCCTGCCCTTTGGAGCAGTGCGTCTGTCTGGATGAACGGATCGTGGCCGGTGCGATTGATCTCAACGAGTTTGTCAGGGATTGCTTCTTCCCTGAAGCGGGAGTGCAGCTTCAGGCCCGCTTAGAGAGGAGTTTCAATGGCTGCTCCATTGGATTTTTCCTGAGCGACAGTCATCGGGAGCGTTGGCAGCACTGGCATGCGCGCTGCTATCGAATGTCAGGCCGTGATCTGGCCGCGCTGTTTCTCCTCACGGCGTATGAGGATATCTGGCGCAGGATGATCTGGAAATTTGACGCCTGCGGATTTGACTTCCAGTCCGTCCAGCTTTCCGGCATCCAGACGGAACTGTACAGTGTTTACCAGGCGGCCAAAGCCATCTCCACCGGCAGCCGCAATATCACTCTCGCCGATCTCGCATCCCCCGAATTGGTCACAGATGAGGCGTTCCACCTGATTGTCTGCGCTCTGCTTCTGGCCAAGTACGGAGATGCGATTTTGAATTTTGAAAGAAAGCAAGGTGATGCAATGTGATGATGGAAGCAGTTCTGAGCAACGCCGACCACCCGGAATACGGTGTTGCGACGATCCCTCTTCCCATTCCCAGAAATCAATACGACCACTGCGTTGCGCTGTTGGAGGCACTGGAGATCGGCGATGCCTCTGAAGCCGACTGCCGCTTGGACTCGCTCGACAGTGCCTGGCCTGTGCTGAATCGGCTGGTATGCACCAAAGTCAACCTTGATGAGTTGGACTATCTGGCAAAGCGGTTGGACAGCTTTACTGTGGGCGAGTTTTCGCAATTTCAGGCGATGGCTGAAAAGCTGAATCTCGCCAGCATGAAGGATCTCATCAACCTGACCTTTTGTTGTCAGCAGGCAACGGTGATTACGGACTTCACAAATTTACGGGAGATTGGCCGTGACCACTACATGAACATCCACGGCGGCTGCGCAAGCATGGAAGAATTGGAGCAGTTGGACGGAGAGGAAACCGCCATTCTGCTGATTGAGGACAATGAGGGAACCGTCACCCGCTATGGCGTGGTCTATGACAACGGTATGCAGCTTTCACAGCTCTATGATGGAAAGCACCTGCCCTGCTATCACTATGAGGCCGATATGACTGCTGTCGGAATAACCTCCCGACAGGAACCGGAGAATAGCAAGAATGTCACCTGGGTCTACCTCCCCGCATCCAAAGGACAAATTGAGCGTGCCATGCAGCGTTCCGGCATTACCGATCCAAAGGATATGTGTCTCTGGATAGCCGACAGCTCATTTCCGGAGGAAGTGGATGTAGCACTGGACTTCCGGTGCGATAACATCCACGAACTCAATGAGCTGGCGCTGGCTGTGGAGAAGTTTTCGATTCATGACCGCAAGAAGCTGGGGGCAGCAGTAAGCATGGCCAAGCCGGAAAACGCCAGCCAGATCCGCCGTCTGGCGGAAAACATGGATCTGTTTGAATTCGCCCCCGGTGCGCACACCCCCGCGGAGTACGGGAAATACATGATTCAGAGATCCGGCCATTTTGAGTATGACCCCAATCTGGACGAGTTTTATGACTACGAGCGGTATGGCCTGCAGCACATGGACTATCAGTCGGGCGTGTTTACCGACCGAGGCTACATCGCCTATGTTGGCACAGTAGATCTGGAGGAACTGATGGCAGAAGATCCGATGGATCAGTGCCAGCGGGAACAGGAGGTTCAGATGGGAGGAATGGCATGATCCAACTCTTCATGAAACGAAGTGGGAGTCCTGTCATTGTCCCGCTCAATTTGCCCGCATCTCATGACGCTATGACAGAAGCGGCCAGCCAGCTTGATGAGGCCAGCAGAGCAGGAAAAACAGAGATCGTCAAGATCAAAAGCGTGATCGCCAATCTGCCGTCGTACCTCGGCGGACTCGACCCTGATTCCAGAACGCAGCTTGCACAGCTGAATCAGCTTTCGAGCATCATTGCCAAAATGGACTCCCGCGAACGAAATATCTATGCCGGCGCCTTGGATGGCAACAGCATCAATGATCTGAACGATATGATTCGTGTGGCGGAACAGGTGTCGGACTACATCCTCATTCCCAATGTCAATTCAGATGTGACGCTTGGCCGCTATGTCGCTGTTGCCGGTCAGATTCAGGGTGACCCCAGATTCCCCGAAGCAGTCTGGCCCTATCTGGACTTCGCAAAAATCGGCGCAGAATACTATGCCGAGCATGGCGGCGCCTATACCTATGCGGGCTATGTGCTCCGCAAGCAGGATGATGAGCTTGTCAGAGAGAAAAAATCGAAGATCCAGCTTGGCCTCTCCTCTTCCCAAGCGCAAATGAGTATCTGCCTTCCGGCAACGAAGGAAGAATTGGAGCGAGTAAAAAGAGCACTGGGAATCGATTGTTTTGCAGAGGCATCAGTAACCAAGGTGTCGTTTTCCGTTCCCTATATGGACGAGCACATTCCCACCACGGGAGTATGCGTGGAAGATGCAAACGAATTGGCTTGGGCCATCGAGGGGATGCAGCTTGAAGACGGCGAGCTGATGAAATACCTGTCGGTTCTTTCTGTGGAGCGGCCGGAAACCATGCAGGATGCTCTTCGATATGCCATGAATCTGGACGACTATGAGCGTATCACGGAGGACACCTACGAATACGGGCAAGCAGTCCTTCGGCGCATCGGTGCTGATGACGAGCTGATTGATACCATCGACGGGTATATGGATTTCGAGAAGCTGGGTGAGGACACTATGGCGGAGGAAGGAGTCCGGCGAACCGAGTTTGGCCTGATCCGCCGATGCAGCAGCCCCTTCGCTGAGGAAACCCAGGCGATGGAGATGGGAGGCCTTTCCTGATGCCCCGTGAAACCGATCTGCTCCGCGTAAAGCTGGTGGCGCACACCCTCCTCGATGTGCAGATCCAGGAAACGGCCCTCTCCCCGGTGATCGTCAGCCACCCCTTCACAAACTCCGGGATCTCCGCGCTTCGGAATGAGGATGGGAGCCTCTCCATGGTCGACCTGATCAACAATTCGGATGACTGCACAAGGTGGCGCAGAAAGGTTGGGGAGCAGATAGACAGCGCAAAAAATGTGCATCAGATATTCGTGCTGTTCAACCCGCCCTATTATCTGACTTTTATCAAATTTGCCGCCTCCGCTCTCTCGGAGAAGGATCTGGGACAGCTCTTATCCACCGCCTGGACACAGGAGGAATGCCCCAATCAGGACTGCAATGTGAGCAAACGAGAACTGGTGGCCTTGTTCCAATCCGTCCCTCCGGAGTCCCTGATGGACGAGGAGGAGCGCGCCGCACACCAGGCGCTGGAGGATACGGTGACGGTCTATCGGGGCGTTACCCCCTACAACGCCAAAAATGTCAGGGCGCTGTCCTGGACACTGGACCGGAAAACGGCGGACTGGTTTGCCCACCGCTTCGGTGAGGAGGGAACGGTGTATGAGGCGCAGATTCGGAAGGAACACATCCTGGCCCTGTTCACAGGCAGGAATGAAAGCGAGGTCATCGTAGACCCGCAGCACTTGGAACAGATCATGGAGTCACCGGAGCCGGGATTTGATATGCAAATGACCTGAACGACATGATCCGATGATTGGGAGGAATGTAAATGAAGAAGAAAATCATGATCACAGTAGCATCTCTGGCAGCACTGGGAGCTGCTGTCGCCGGCTATCTCCACTTCTCCGGCAGGACGCCTTTTGGTCATAGCTATTTCCGCTGAGCTGTGGTATTGTTCCGCATGAGGAGGTGAAGCAAATGGCCATTTCTTTATCGGAACAGTTGGAGAGTGACATCAAAGAATATCTTCACAAGACTTTTGGGACATATTTCTCCAGCCTTGATGAAAGATTTGCCGCAGATATTAAGGAAGATGTTATCAACACATCGGATTTCCATCATGGATTTTACAACGATGATGACATCTTCATCGCATTCCAGCGAGTAACTCTGGGTAGGATGGGACATCCTGACTGGCAAATTTACCATCCCTGTACGGATACGGAGGCTAATACCATGAAGCAGAATGTAAAAGTAAATACACCGATTCGCATCAGGCCCGCTTCTCCCGAGGAAGCGGGCCTCTTCTATTCGGAACTCGATGAGACCGCCGACGAGAGGCTGGGCACGGTCGGCCATGTCCGGATGGACTTTGGATCTTCCGGAAAAGGATTCTACCACACCTGGTGGCCCCACAACGATGACCAGTTCAACACCGAGGAATTCAAGGGTGAGCTTCAGGAAGTCGTGGATGTGCTTCGGGCTGATGGGCCGCTCAAGGATCTGGCCTCGATGAGAAGCTACTGCTACCGGAATGGAGGTGAGATCACCGAAGACGGCCGGTGCTATGGCTATGTCGTGGACACCGAGCATTACCGCTATTGCCTCCGCTGCACCCCTTCCCCTGGCGACTACCAGGGGTATCTCTACTGCTACGACCTGCGCCAGCAGCAGATGGCCCAGCAGGCAAAGCCTGTGGGCCGGGTCACCTTCGCCGATGGCAGCCGGATGGACTACACCGACGCACAGGAATATCTCCGGTGCATCCAGAAGGAACTGCCTCAGCATTCGGTCACGGGCTTCCGCTATGAGACGCTGACGGATGACCCGGTTGTTCGCAAGCAGGTGGACGATATCCTTTTCGACCTGTATGGCGAAGAAAATCCGCAATCCCTGACGGACTATGAAAATAGCTCTGGCCAGGGTATGAAGATGGGAGGAATGTAAATGTCTGTACCCAAAGAATGGTTGAGCTTTCTCCGAGAGCAGTTTCCCGCAGGCTCAAGGATCAAGCTCAGAGAGATGAAAGACCCCTATGCCCCGCTGGAGCCGGGCAGTACGGGGACTCTGGACCACATCGACGACGCCGGGCAGTTCCACATGAAGTGGGACAATGGCAGAACCCTGGCGCTGACCATCGGAGAGGACAGCTTCTCTGTCCTGCCGCCCGAGCCCACCACGCTGAAGTTGTATATGCCTCTGACGGCGGACCTCTACACCCGCAACGAGTATGGGGAGATGGAGGATGACAGTACTCTGCTGGACGGAAGGATGCTGCGGTGCTATGAGGGTGAGATCCTCAGAGCTCTGATCAACAACCGAATGCCGGAAGAATCCGAGAGCGGCATCATGCACTGGTATGGCGAGGATGACAGCGTCAACCAGAAGGTCAAATCCGCCGTGTTCACCGTTGAAGATCGGAACGGCCAGCTCTGGGGTGTTGCCGAGTGCCGCGTGGTTGGCACCCTCACCCCGGAGGAACTGACCACCCTGAAAGAGTATATCTCCGGACAGGCGTCGGATGGCTGGGGCGAGGGCTTCGAACAGCGGGAGATCTGCGCCGGCGACGATGAGCTGTATGTCCATCTGTGGAGCGTGGAGGATGATTGGGACATCCAGACCGAGGCAGAACGCTTCGCGCCCAGAGTGGCGGAGGGGCTGCCGGAGATGTGCTTCTCCACTCTCAAATCCACCGGTGACCTCATCTGTATCCGCCGGGGCGAGTCCGGCTACTACCCCTCCGATTGGGACACCGGCGACAAGGAGCAAAATGTGGAGCTGGCGGATAAGATGAATGAAAAACTGGGAGTCAGCCCCATCCAGCGCCAGGCTATGGAAGTGGGCAGTATGTGTGGCTGGGATGTCCCCGGTGCCGATCCCGCCAAATATGAGGAGGACTACAGGCCCCAAATGGGAGGGATGACTCTTGAATGAAGTGTTCCGTGTGGAGCTGTTTGGCGGAAAAACAGATCGGTGGTGCAATCTGGAGCTTCCGGCTACCTACTATGGCCTTTTGGACGCACTGGACAAGCTTCAAATGACGCTGGGCGACAAGCCGAGATGGGAATTCCTTGAACACCATGGTTTTCAGTTCCTCCATGTCCATCTGACCCATGAATGCGATCTGTATCAGCTCAATGCGCTGGCGACCTGCCTGAGACAGATGAACGGCAGAGAAAGAACTGCCTTCGAAGGGCTGTTCAACATGGAGGTGGCAAAAAAATACGGTCCCATCAGCGTTGCCACCATGATCGACCTGGCCTACAGCGCAGACTGCTGTCATGTGGTCAACGCCACGACGGACGAGCAGCTCGGCAGGTTCTATGCGGAGAACGACTTCATCCCTGCTCTGGAAAAAGTCCCGGATTCCATCTTCGAGTATCTTGACTTTGAGATGCTCGGAAGAAAAGCCAGGTTTGAGGAGGGCGGCGTTTTCGTAAGCGGCGGTTATGTCACGCAGCACACCGAGCTGAAGCAGGTATATGACAGCCTGGCCTTGATTCCCGAAGCGCCGGAATACGGTATCCGCCTGATGGTCGGCAGGTATCCCTTCCACTCCAATGAGCAGCCGGATAACATGATGTACCTGGATCTGCCCGCCACACAGGAACGGCTGGATGCCGTGCTGGAGGCTTGCGGAGGCGCCTCCTGGTCGGAAATGGTCTTCCGGGTGGAGGACAGCGCGATGCCTGCGCTTCTGGAAAACACGGACTTCGACGATATCCATGGACTGAACGAGTTGGCCAAATGCTTCAAGGAGCTGAGCGCACAAGGAGAACTTTCCAAATTCAAGGCAGTTATCCTTGCGGCGGATTGTCACGATATCGCTGCCGCTGTTCAGATTGAGGAAAATCTGGATGACTACCTGCTCGAGCCTGATCAGCGAAACCCCGAGGAGGTGGCCATAGAGGAGCTTCGCTTCATTGTGGACGAGCATTCCCGGTCCATTCTGCAGAAGCACGTCGCCCTCTACAACTACGGTCAGGATGTCATGGCAGCACACAACGCTCTGCTGACCCCCTATGGGCTGGTCCAGCGCAGAGATGGCGAGCCGATCCACAGCGAAGAAACGCAGGCAGAGAATGCCGGAATGGAGATGATGTGATGGCGAGTCGGCAAACCAAGCAACTTCTGGATCTCCTGGACGGCTTTGAAATGACCAAATCCCAACACGACTGGCTGGAACGGCGATTCGAGAACATGACGGTAAAAGAAAGCCTTCTGTTCCGTGGAGCAATGCAGATCGAGCAGCCGAGGATGACCTGCGATGTGATGCTGATTGCAAGTCAATTGGATCACTATGATCTGTTCTATGGGGCCGGGGATGATGTTCAGCTGGGCAAATTCATCATGGAACAGATCCAGCGTCCCTCTGATCAAGCGCGGGAGTTTCTTGACCCGGAAAAAGTGGGCGCGGCTTACCGCCAAAAGGGCGGAAACACTTTCTGCGACGGGCACTTTATCAAGGTCACCTCTTTAATCAATCCGTTTCTGGACAGTGACCCTTCGATGAATCCCGACAAAGGCGATTTTGCGATCCGAGTCAAGCTGGCCAGCCGAACCAACATGGACGGCGTGTGGGTGGGCTTCCCGGACACCGGCGAGTACATGGACGCCGCCCATCCGGACGAACTGCTTCTGGCGCTGGATGAGCTGGAAGCGGAGTCCCTGACCGAGTGCATCGCCATGGAGGTGGACTGCTGCCTGCCCCAACTGGAAAACATCCCCTCCCAGTATGAATCCGCCGCCCAGCTCATCCGCCATGCCATCGACTTTGGTTACATCTGGAGCGAGCAGGGACAAGGAGAACCCAGATGGTTGGATAAATTTATGGCGGTTATGGAGCTGGAGGATTGCCACCGCCTGGATTACGCCCTGGATTTAGCCCAAAATCTCCGCTGCTATCACTTCATGCCCCGTGATATGGATCTTGCCGATTACGGAAAAGAGTTGGCAATGCGGGATGGCATCTATCCCAAGGACGAACTGCTCGCCGCCTGTTTTGACGCTGAAGGATATGCCTGTTATAAAATGAAGCGCATGGGGTTGTCCGCTGCTGAACATGGGTTTGTATCCTGGAATGGCACGGAACTCAACTTTGAGTATAGCCAGCCGGATACCGGTCAGACCATGCAGATGTAGAATACCTTCCCCCGCTGGATGGAGGTGAACAGAGCAGCACACCAAATTTCATAACGCCACAGGGGCCGTTACCCGAAAGGGACTGACGGCCCCTGCTTTTTTTGCGCTCTTTCCGGGTAACTGTCCCGGAAAGGAGTCTTCATGATGACGGACAACCCTATCGCCAAGCACCTGAAGGAGTATCACCGCGGAGAGCTGAGAGTCGTCCCCAGCCGTGAGCTGGAGGCCGCTTTTCAGATTCGCGGGCCTGACCTTCGCCGCACAATCAACTGCCTGCGCGGGGATGGCATCCCCATTTGCAGCTCTGATTCCGGCTATTATTACGCCGACACCGAGGAGGAACTGCGGAGGACGATCCGGCAGCTCCGAAGCAGGATCAAGAAGATCTCCCATGCGGAGCGCGGCCTCACCAAAGCGTTGGAGCAATTTACCGACAGCGGCCAGATATCCCTCCCCCTGGAGGGAGGTGATACCGCTTGAAAAGCTTCATCCCCTGGGTGGGAGGCAAAAGCAAGCTGCTCTGGCTGATCCATAAGCTGTCCCCCTCGCGCTATTCCCGGTTTATCGATGTGTTCGGCGGCAGCGGGACAGTGACATTGAGCCGCCCGATCCAGCAGGGATGCATGGAGGTTTATAACGATTTCAACGGCGACCTGACCAATCTGTTCTGCTGTGTCAAAAACAGAACTATGGCGCTCCTTCTGGAGCTTGGCTTTCTGCCGCTGAACACCCGTGATGACTTCAATGTGCTGTATAAGTTCTTCTCCCGCGAGGAATTCACCGATGACTATCTGGACGAGGAGATGGAGCTGACTCAGCGATATCTGGAACCGCCGGATGCCAAAACCATCCGAAGGATGATGCTGGAACGGGCGCCTCGCGGAGATGTGCGGCGAGCCGCCGACTATTTCAAGCTCATCCGGTACAGCTTCAGCGGCGGCGCAAAATCCTTCGCCGGAAAATCCTGCGACATCCGCCGCTTTTTCCATCTGGTCTGGGAGTGCTCCCGCAGACTGGCGGAGGTGGTCATCGAGAACAAGGACTGCGTCGACCTCATCCGCCAATATGACCGGGAAGACGCATTCTTCTACTGTGACCCGCCTTACTACGATGCGGAGGACTGCTATGCGGTGGGCTTTCCCAAGGAAGACCACCAGCGCCTCCACGATGCGCTTCTGGAGTGCCAGGGGTTTGTGATGGTTTCCTACAACTACTGCCCCTTCATCGTAGATCTGTACAAGGAATTTTACATCTTCTACACCACACGCCCTAACAGTATGTCCCAGAAGGCCGGAAGCGAATACGAGGAGATCGTCATCACCAACTATGATCCCCGCCTCTATAACTCCGCAAGGCATTGGCAGCTCAGCATTTTCAATCTGTCAGCCGCGGAGGAAGACGACGGGCGCTACACGCTGATCCACGAACCGAAAACAAAATCTGATAAAACGGAGGAATGAAGATGACCTTTATCAAGTACACCAACGACGGCAAGGCTGTCATTCAGCCTGCGGCCCTCACCCTGAGTGGTCTGGAGCAGGAGGAAACGCTGGAGATGCATACCCTGGAAAACGCCATTGTCCTGCTTAAGCAGGAGATGGAGCCGGTGGAGAAAGCCGCCGCTATGATGGCGCTGATTCGGCTGACCAACAGCCTGTGGGCGGATATGATGGCCGTATGGGAGGATCAGGAGGGCGATGCGGACCCGTGCGACGGTTGTTTTGGCTGCGGCGAGGATATGCTGCCCATTCCTGCAGAGGCCTTTGCGGATGCCGGCATCCTGCACGACAACCTCTGTGTGGTCAGCGTGGACGGCGCTGTTCTGGTGGTGTCCGATGACCGCAAGACCAAGTGGGCGGCCGAGCTGGACAAGAGTCTGGAACAGCTCGGCATCGACAGAGCCGGTTTCGAGAAGCTGGTCAAGGCAGTCATGGAGCCGGATGAGGACGAGGGCGATGACTAAGGATCACGCTTATCTCTATCTCGGCTCTGTTTCCGAGGCCAGGCGGCAGAACGAACTGGCCCTCTGGCGTGCGAGCCATCTGGAGAACATCGCCTGTAAGCAGGCCATCGAGGAGGCCATCCGCAGGGGCTTTGACGGGATGCACCTGAGCCACGACTGCGCCAGGGGCGTCATCGAGGACTTTGGCTTCAAGCGTGTGGGATGGGTGCTGGCCGCCACCATTCAGTTGAAGCCGGAGGATGGACGCTTCAGCCGCCGGAACAAGGAATGGGCCGCCGCAACCTTCATCCCCCACATCGACCGGAACCATGAGTTTATGGTAGAAAGTCACGCCGGTGTTTTGGACATCTTCGTAAATGAGTTTCGGGAAGCCCAGGATGCGCTTGGGCTGTTTACGCGCTCCCACTGTGACGATATGACCGGGCAGGAGCTGGAAGGCAAGGTGTTGGACATGAGTCCCATGACTTTGAGGGAGTCCTATTGGGCTCCCGAAAACCAGCTCTGGCTGGCGACCGGCGGGTTTGGCTGCGCCCCCAACGCCGCGGGCAGGGCGGTATACGCCACCTGCCTCGGCGACGGGGAGCAGACCCGGTGGAACCGCAGCGACTTCATCGGCATTCTCCGGGAGGAGCATCTGCCCGACTGGGCCAGAGAGAGCCTGAAGCAGATCCGGCAGGAAGATCCCGCCGAATCTCCCGATATGACCACCCCAACCATGTGAGTGAAAGGAGCTTGATTACCATGGCAACAACCAAGAAGAAACAGCAGGAAGCCACCACGCCCCAGGTAGAGGCGCGGATCGACCGTCTGATGGACGGAGATTTCAAGACCAAAGCCTTTGCCAGCGCCACCATCGGCGGCGCCTTTGCCGTCCACGGCATCCGGGTCATCGAGTCGGACAAGGGCCGTTTCATCTCCATGCCCCAGGACTCCTACAAGAAAAACGGTGAGACCAAGTACAACGACACCTTCCACGCCATCACCGCCGAGGCCCGGAACGCTCTGGTGGACGCCGTCAACGACGCCTACGAGCAGAAGCTCCAGGAGCAGCAGGAGCAGAAAGGCGACGCTCCCGACCAGGCCATGAGCCAGCAGATGTGAGCCGCTCGCCCTGAAGGGAGGTGATGTGATTTTGGTCCGCTTCACAATAGACAATCGAAACCGCCTGATCTTCTATGGCAACATGGTGGGCTATGTGAAGGATGACGCCGCTGTTGTGGACGAGATGTTCCAGACGGATGAGCTGTCCCACTACCTGGCCCGGCTGAATCTGACGCCTCAGTGGAAGGAAGGCGTATTTGACCGCCTTGCAGCCGGAGAGGCGCCCGGCGAGGAGCTGGGGCAGCCGCAAAAAGGCTGCCGCATCTGGCAGCTCCGGAAAGGCGTGGATGTCACCATGCGCTTTATCGGATATGAAGATCTGATCCAGCGGTTCGGAGAACCGGACGCAGACAATTATACGCAGGTCTTTGACGGCAATCTTGGCACCAATGATCTGGAACAGATTTACGCCATCTGCCGGGACAGCCCGCCTCCCGGATATCAGGGCTACCGGATGGCTCTGTCCGATGTGGTGGAGCTGTACGATGATTCCGGCAGCGAGTTCTTCTACTGCGACCGCGTTGGATTCCGTCCCATCCAGTTCGACCAGCGTCAGGAGCAGAACGAATGCCACGAAATGACTATGTAGTCTGGGAGGATAGCCGCCCGGATTTTCCTTTGCCCAGCCGAGGCCGGGGGCCTCCCCAAACGCATCCCATGATCTCTTTCCAGCCAACACACTACCAAAAATCATTTTTACTTACAGGAGGAATGTACCTTATGAAGAAGCTGTTCAAGAATATCGCCAAGTCCGCCAAGTCCGCCGCCATCTACTGCCAGACCTCCATCGCCGCCTTCCACCGCCGCGCCGTCTGCGGCAACGCCGGCGAGGGCTATATCGATACCGCCGTCAAGGTGCTGATCGCCGTCGTTCTGGGCGCCCTGGTGCTGGCCGGCCTGTACGCTGTGCTGAACGACACGGTCATGCCCACCGTGACTCAGCGCATCCAGGAGATGTTCGACTACGCCGGCTGATGCACTGGGCGCAGGCGCTGGTCTTCTGCGGCTGCCTGATAGGTGCTTCCATCTATGATGTCCGGCACCGCCTGGTGGATGACCGGGTCTGTGTGGCGCTCGTGCTGGCGGGGCTGATTACCATCAGCCCCGCCTCCTTTTTTGGGGCGCTTGCGGGAGGGCTGCCCTTCTATCTGGGGGCGGGTTTTGGGAAAAACGGGGCCGGGGATACGGTGCTTGCGGCGTCAGCAGGGTTTGTGCTGGGCCTTTCCCGCACTCTCGCGGGGCTTACGCTGTTCACCTTTTGCTACGCCCTGTTTGTGCTGGGAAAAAGTCTTGTCCTGAAGCTCTCCCACCGCCCCACCCGGTTCACCTGCCCACTGGTCCCGTTCATTGCCGCAGGATTCATTCCCGCATATTTCTTATAAGGAGGCTTATATGAAGATTTTCCGTAACCGCACCGTGATCGGTGTGCTGTGTATCCTCCTGGCGCTCGTCATCTGCTTCGGGGTGACGCCTCTGTTCAGCCGCAGCGCCAGCGAGAAGGCTGAGATCGTCCGCGTCACCGCCGACATCAAGGAGGGCGACGAGATTACCGCCGAGATGGTACAGACCGTGGAGGTGGGCGCCTATAACCTGCCGTCCGGCATCATGACAGAAAAAGACGAGGTCATCGGCAAGTATGCCACCGCCGACCTGAAGGTGGGCGATTACATTCTGGCCAGCAAGCTCTCCAACGAACCCGCCGCCGAAAATGCCTATCTGTACAATCTGGACGGCACCAAACAGGCTATCTCAGTCACCATCAAGAGCTTCGCCACCGGCCTTTCCGGCAAGCTGGAGAGCGGCGACATCGTTTCCGTCCTCGTGGCCGACTATCAGGGCATGGGCGAAACCGTAATCCCGCCCGAGCTGCAGTATGTTGAGGTCATTTCCGTTACCGCTTCCTCTGGCTATGACGCCAACACCGGCGAGTCGATTGAGGATGAGAAAGAGCTGCCCTCCACCGTCACCCTGCTGGTGACCACCGAGCAGGCCAAAGTTTTGGCCGGGCTGGAGCAGGAAAGCGAGCTGCATCTGGCGCTGGTTTATCGTGGGACCGCCGAGAACGCTTCCGCATTCATCGAGGCGCAGGACGCTCTGATCGAGGAGCTGTACGCCGAGCCGGAAGCCGAGGAGACTGCCGAGGCGACTGAGAATACCGAAACCGGGGAAAGCGAGGGCGCCGATCCTGCCGCAGAGAGCGAGGCGGCTGCGGAATGAACTTCATGAAAGGAAGCCTCTTTCACCGCAGCACCGAGCCGGAGGAGGTGGAAATCACCCAGGAATCCGGCGGTGGAGTCCTGGCCGTCTGGGGAAGCCCCGGCTGCGGCAAAACTGTGACTGCGGTAAAGATCGCAAAGCATCTGGCCTCCCAGAAGAAAAATGTGGCGCTTCTGCTCTGCGATATGACCGCCCCTATGATGCCCTGCATCTGCCCGCCCTCTGAACTGGAGTGCGACAAATCCCTGGGCAGCATCTTCGCCGCCCAGCGGATCTCCGTGAATCTCATCAAGCACAACCTGACCACCCACAAGAAGCTGTCCTACCTGACCATGCTGGGGCTGCGCAAGGGGGAAAACGAGTACACCTATGCGGCCTGCACCAAGCAGCAGGCAGAGGAGCTCATCCGCGGCCTGCGTGAGATCGCCCCCTATGTGGTCATCGACTGCTCCAGCTATATCGCCAATGACATCCTCTCCGCCGTGGCGCTCATGGAGGCCGACAGCGTCCTCCGGCTGGCCAACTGCGACCTGAAATCCATCGGCTACCTGTCCAGCCAGCTCCCGCTCCTTCGGGAACTGCACTGGGATGAGGATAAGCAGTACAAGGCAGCGTCCAATATCAAGCCCCTCCAGGCGGCGGACCGCATCGGTCAGGTACTTGGGAGCGTCGCTTTCCAGCTTCCGCACTCCCAGGAGCTGGAGGAGCAGTATCTGGAGGGTACGCTCCTGAATGATCTTTCCATGAAAGACAGCAAGGCGTTCCGCCGGGAGATCGAGAAAATCTGCAAGGAGGTGTTCTGATGCTTGGCGACAGAAGAAGCAATTCGTTGTTCGCCACGGCCCCGTCCGCCGCCCCGGCGGAGGTCAGGCAGGAGCAGGCCGGGGTGCATGACATCTCCTTTGAGGAAAATACCGGAAGGGCTATTTTTGCGGAAACCAAGGTCGCGCCCAAAGCGAGCGATGTCTTTTTCGCTCCCCAGAATAAGGGGATGCCCTTTGCGGAGGTTCTCAGCCAGGTGCAGTCCTACCTCTCCGGCACCTATGCCACCCTGATCACGGAGGGCGGCGACGAGGCCAAGGAGCAGATGAAGCGCCGGATCGCCCGCTATTTGCAGGATAACCGCATGGCCGTGGACGGCATGACTCAGAGCGAACTGGTGGACGCCCTGTATACGGAGATGGCCGAATATGGGTTTCTGACCAAGTACATCTTCGCCGATGGCATCGAGGAGATCGACATCAATTCCTGGCGCGACATCGAGATCCAGTATTCCGACGGCCGCACCGTCAAGCTGGAGGAACACTTCGACTCCCCGGACCATGCGGCCAATGTCATCCGCCGTATGCTCCAGAACTCCGGCAAGGTGCTGGACAACGCCAGTCCCATCATCACCTCCCGTCTGGCCAAGAACATCCGTGTTTCGGTCATCAAGACCCCGGTGTTGGACGAGGACGCAGGCGTCGCGGCCTCCATCCGAATCGTCAACCCCAAGAATCTGACCAAGGAGGACTTTGTGGGCAGCGGCACCGCTACGGAGGAAATGCTGGATTTCCTGTCCGCCTGCCTGCGCTACGGCGTCTCCATCTGTGTGGCAGGCGCGACCAGCTCCGGCAAGACCACGGTGGCAGGCTGGCTCCTGTCCACCATTCCCGACCGCAAGCGGATCTTCACCATCGAGGACGGCTCCCGTGAGCTTCAGCTCATCCGGGAGCAGAACGGCAGGGTGGTCAACTCCGTCGTCCACACCCAGACCCGCGACAGTGAGAACGAGCGGCAGCGCATCGACCAGATCGCGCTGCTGGACATCGCCCTTCGCTTCAATCCCGACATCATCGCCGTGGGTGAGATGCGCGGCCCGGAGGCCAATGCCGCCCAGGAGGCCGCCCGCGTGGGCGTGGCCGTTCTCACTACCATCCACTCCAGCTCCAGCGAGGGCACCTATCGCCGCATGGTATCCCTGTGCAAGCGGGCCGTGGACACCCCCGACGATACGCTCATGGGCTATGTCACTGAGGCATATCCCATTGTGGTCTACTGCCGCCAGCTGGAGAACAAGGAGCGCCGCATCACCAACATCTCCGAATGTGAGATCCTGCCGGATGGGAGCCGCCGGCTCCACAAGCTCTACGAGTACAATATCACCGAAAACCGTCTGGAGGGCGACCGGTTCATCATTGAGGGACACCACCGGAAGTGCGAGGAGATGTCCGAGAGCCTGCAGCGCCGCTTTATCGAAAACGGTATGCCCCGCTGTGAGCTGGAGCAGTTCATCCAAAGGAAGGGGGAGCCCGCATGACAATGATCCAACTGATCGCCTGCATCGGCATGATCGCAGGACTTTTTATGGTGCTGGGGATCTCACCCGCAGAAATGAGCGACAGCATCTTTTCCCGGCTGACTGCCGCCCCCGGCAGCATCCGGGCGGATATCAACGAGACGACCAAGCGAAAAAAGGCCGGCTTCTTCCGCCGGGAGATCACAGAGGCGCAGGCGGTGCTGGCCGCATCCGGGCGTGAGGGGAAGTTCCCCATGGTGTGCATGGCGTCCCTGGTACTGTTTGCCCTTGGCGCCTGCATTGCCATTTTTGCCGGGAATGCTTTTCTTGTCCCTGTGCTGGCCGTCGGCTTTATGCTGGCGCCGTTCTGGTATGTCAAGCTGACAGCCGGCAGCTTCAAAAAGGATGTGGCCGCCGAGCTGGAAACGGCGCTGTCAGTCATCACCACCGCCTACCTGAGAACAGAGAACTTCCAGCAGGCCGTAGAGGAGAATATCCGCTACCTGCACCACCCCGTGCAGGATGTGTTCCAGCGGTTCCTCACCCGCATCAAGCACATTGACCCGGACATGGACGCCGCACTTCATGACCTGAAATATGCCATCGACAATGAGGTATGGCAGGAGTGGTGCGAAGCGGTGATGGCGTGTCAGACAGACCGCAGCCTGAAAAGCACCCTGACTCCCATCGTCAGCAAGCTGTCGGACATGAGAGTGGTCAACGGAGAGCTGGAAAATCTGGTTTTCGGCCCCCGCAAGGAATTCGTCACCATGGCGATTCTGGTGCTGATCAATATTCCGCTGGTGCGGTTCATCAACACCGATTGGTACCACACCCTGGTAGACACCGTTCCCGGCCAGATGGTCATCGCCGTCTGCATCGCAGCCGTATTCGTGTCCTTTGCCTTCGTGGTGAAGCTGACGCAGCCCATTGAGTATCGGAGGTGAGGAAATGGGCGCACTTTTATTTCTGTTCGGGACCGTGCTGGCCGCCGGACTGTATTTCGTCCTCGCCGACCTTCTGAAGATTCCCAGACTGGCCACGGAACGGGCGCTCATTTCCGCCGGACGGCGGGAGCGGAGCCTGGTCAAAGCTCTGGAGATGCTGATCCTCGGCTGGGCGCTGAAGCTGGCCCCGCTGATTCGAATGGACGAATACAAATACCGCCGGCTGGAGAGCAAGCTCACGGCGGCGGGGCTGGATATGACGCCCCAGGTCTACACGGCCTACGCCATTTTGAAGCCCTGCCTCATCCTGCTCGGCATCATCCCGTGCCTGCTGATCCTGCCCATTCTGAGTCCCCTCATCGTGGTGCTGGCCGTTCTGACCTGGTTCAAAGAGAGCCGCCGGGCGGATGAGCTGGTCAAGGCCAGAATGGAGCTGATCGAGGGCGAGCTGCCCCGGTTCGTCGCCACCATCCATCAGGAGCTGGCAGCCAGCCGGGATGTCCTGCGGATTCTGGAAAACTACAAGAAACACGCCGGATCTGATTTCGGTCGGGAGCTGGATGTGCTGACTGCGGATATGCGTTCCTCCTCCTATGAAGCGGCGCTCATCCGCTTTGAGGCCAGAATGGGTTCCGCCATCATTTCGGACATCGTCCGCGGCCTCATCGGCATACTGCGGGGTGACGACGGGCGAATGTACTTCCAGATGCTGTCCCACGATCTGAAGGCATTGGAACTGCAGCGCCTCAAGGCCAAGGCCGCCAAGATCCCGCCCAAGATCCGGGTGTTCAGCTTCATCATGCTCATGTGCTTCATGATGACCTACATCGTCATCATCGTATACCAGATCGTCAATTCTCTGGGAAACCTGTTCTAAAGGAGGTCGCCATGAAAAAAATACTGAAACGGCGCTCCGGCGAAGGCTATATCGATGTATGCGTTCTGGTGGTGTGCGCCATGCTGGTGCTGGCGCTGGTGGTTCGTGTGCTTCCGGTCTACATTACCAAACAGCAGTTAGACACCTATGCGGTGGAGCTTGTGCGCGAGGCGGAGATCGCCGGCCGGGTTGGCACGGAGACCACCCGCCGGGCGGCGGCGCTTACCGATAGCACCGGGCTTGACCCCGACATCCGGTGGTCCACCACCGGACGCATCCAGCTCAACGACGAGGTCACCGTGACCCTGACGCTGGAAACGGATATCGGCCTGTTCGGTGGATTTGGCTCGTTCCCGATCACGCTGACGGCTTCCGCCACAGGCAAGTCGGAGGTGTATTGGAAGTGAGAAAACCGATTTTTCGCCGCCGCTCCGGCGAGGGCACCCCCATGATCCTTGCCATTGTGCTGGTATTGCTGATGCTGTTCTGCGCCATTGCCGAGTTCAGTCGGCTGTGGATCATTGCCCAAGGCGTAAAGGAGGCCGCGCAGCAGGCGGTCATCTCCACCGTCAATGACAACTATGACGATGTGTACCACGCCGTCCGTGAGGGATACGCCGCGGGCTGGTATCCGGACGGTACAGGCCGCTGGGATGAGAGCATCGACACCGGCGATGTGTACGGCCAGCTCTCTGAAACGCTCGGTCTGGAAAATACAGCGGGCGGGTATCAGAAAATCTCGGACGGCGAGGTGGAATATACCATCTCCGACCTGTCCGTGGTTCTGGAAAATAACAGCCTCGGTTCCGGCCAGAGTGAGGGCTATACCGCACTGGTGGAGATCCATCTGGAGGTGCCCGTCCGGTTTCTGGGGAATCTTTTGCCCGCTGCCAGCATGACTTTGCACACGGAGGCCAAATATGTGCCTCTCTTCTGAGCCATCCGGTCTTTTCAATAGACTTCCACAGAAAACTGTGGTATTGTCCCATTAACAAGAAAAATATCAAGGAGGCATACACCATGACAGACAAGACAAAGAGGATCGTCCTCATCGCCGTCTGCTGCCTGCTCTGCGTTGCGGCGGCCGTTGGGATCGCCGTCCGGTTCGGCGGTAGTGCCGACATTTCTTCCGGTGTGGTTTCCGATGATCCCACCCAGAGCGGTGATCCCAATGTGGATATCGACAATAACGGCCAGACTGATCTGGATGTCCAGGTGGAAACGCCGGACGCATCCGAAACCGATCCCGCCCAGGGCGCGGACTCCAGCGGCCTGGAGCAGACCATCCAGGCAGATCCCGTAAAGCCGGAATCCCCTGAGAAACCAGAAGCCCCCGCCGGCACCACCACGCTGCCGGATGACCACGACGGAACGGATGTGCCGGAGGAGGAGCGCAAGACCGAGGATGAGGCGCCGCCCACCTATGAGGAGACTCCCACAGTGACTCCCACTGAAACGGAGCCTGCCGCGGGAAGCACCAACAGCTCCGGTCAGGTCTATGTACCCGGCTTCGGCTATGTGGAAAACAGCGGTGAGAATCAGGGCGGCACTCTGGATGATATGTATGAAAACGGGAATAAGATTGGGATTATGGGTGGCGAGTAAGCTCCCCACATCCCCATGGCGCAGTCGGAAGCGGCTGCGCCCTTTTTTTGCCGAAAGGAGTCCTGCATGAGAAAAATTCTCGCACTCTTTTTATCCCTCGCTCTTCTTCTGGGAACGACCATGCCTGCGTTTGCCGCCACCGGCGAGGGAAATATCGATGGCGGTGGCGGCAACATGGGCAGCGGCAATTCTTCGAGCTATTGGAATCCCGGTATGGACGGCGTGAGAGTTACAGTGATAAACGCTGAAAGCCATGCTGTCGTGACAACGCCGGTTGATCTCACCAACAAAACGCCCTCTACAGGTATCATCCACTTTGGGAAGGTCTGCAAACTCACATATAACGGAGGCGCGGCGCTATCGCCGGTTGTGGGCGGTTATTCCTATCGAAATCCCTCCCAGAGTTTACCCAGAATCATTTCTTCGGGGTCATCTTCGGCCAGTATTGAGGCCATCCGAAGCTACTTCACGGATGAACAGGTCATTCGTTCTCTGGCAGGTTATGTCGGCATGGACTTCGATACATTGATCAATGGCGACTACAAGATTATCATCGAGCCGATTGCATACCTGAATTATGACGGACAGCAGTTTGCAATGACAGCCACCGAAGCTGCTTTGTACGACCAGGTGGTCAGCGGTGACCTGCGCTATTGGATGGGATCGCTGACCCATCAGAATCTCCCGCTCGCTATCTTCCTGGAGGAAGCCGACCTCGGGTATCCCGCGTGGTCAGGCAGCACCACCAGCAAGGTCAGCAATGAGCAGATCATTTCCTCGCTGGGGATCGGCATCGTCCGCTTCAACGATGAGGTGGAGGAACCGGAGGTGGATGAGTTTGACTACGAATACCGGGTGGACACCGATGTTATCACCTCGGTGGAGGTGTCCGGCGGGCAGTCAGACCCGGACAATCCGGTCACCGTGCAGTTTGTGATCGAAGGCAGCACCTATACCGTCAGCAATGTCTATTATCCGGACGGCGACAGCCAGCTGGTCTGGGTAAAGTGGCACACCCCCGATGAACCCTGTGTCTGCACCATTCAGGTCAGGGTGCTGGGCGGAGGCACGGCGCAAAGCACCATCACCGCCAACATTGTGGATCTGGACGGCAACGACCCGCCCAATCCCGTGGCCGATGACCGAAACGATACCTTCTCCCTCGTGGATATCCCAGAGAAAGAAGAAGTTACCTCCGCCTCCTGGGGCATCTGGTCTCCCTGGTGGCAGGAGAATTGGGTGTGGGTTGAAAACTGGGAGAAGTGCTGGCACACGGATCGGTGGACGGACAGCGAGGGCAAATCCCACACGGACCGCTGGTACCACTGGGTGGACAACGGCTGGTGGGAGGATCAGGGCTGGTGGGAATTTGACTATAACGCCTACACAGCCAGCCTGACGGCAACCATGGTCATCACGCCTGACAGCCTGTCGCCCACGGCATCTTCCTCTACGCTCAAGAGCGGATACGGCATCCAGCAGAGCGTTACGGCCAGCGTCAGCACCACACAGAGCGCCGCAGTTACTGCGGCTCAGAATGCGGTGACCTATTTCCCGGAGTTCAACTACGAGGGCTTTTGGAGGCTCCTGAACCGAAGCATCAGCGGCAAACGCTCCACCTTCACTTTCAAGGACAATCCATACAGCACCTATAATCGTCCGACCCATTTCACACCGATATGGTATCCCGATGGGAGCTATACGCCGTACACCTGGCTGCTGGACTGCTGGACACCGGCAGGAATGCTGTCGCTAAACCTCACGGACTCCGTCCGGATCTCCGGAGATCTTTGGGAGGACTGGCATATCGCCCCCACAAATTAACAACATACAACGGAGGGAATTTATGCGTAAATTCAACTATAAGCGCCTGATCGTTATGCTGGTTGTGGTCTTGGCAATGACCTGCCTGATGGCGACCACAGCTTTTGCCGCAGGCACCGGGGATGTGGCCGGCGCCGTCGAGAGCACCTGGTCCACCGCATCCACCCAGATTAAGTCGGTCGTCGACAATGTGGTGTTTCCCGCCATCGACCTGATTCTGGCCGTATTCTTCTTCGCCAAGCTGGGCACGGCCTACTTCGAGTACAGAAAATCCGGCCAATTCGAGTGGGCAGCTCCCGCCATCCTGTTTGCCTGCCTCGTGTTCACCCTCACTGCTCCCATGTATCTCTGGAGCATCATTGGTATCTGAGCCATGCAGAGAGTCCGTTTTGAGAGCATGGTCAAAAGCCTCCTTCCTGCTGTGACTGACCGTGCCGTGGATACCTGGGTGCAATACGCTCAAGAGCTGGATCACGAGGAAGTGGAAGCGGAATCGGACTTTTTCGACGCTGCTTATGTGGAGCTGATGCTCATCAAGCAGCACCACGGCGAGGACATCGCAACAAACCTCTTCAACTATGGAGAGGTATTTACTTTTAACTACTTCGAGCTTCGGGGCGCAGCCAATAAGTTGAAAGCGGGATGGCCTTTGGAGAAAATCAGCCAGTATACGGTCGAAAACGGATGTGATCCCACAGCAGAGGAGTTTGAAGAATCCCAGTCGGCGCTGAGGGCATTCAAGTTGTCAGAGCAGGAGTCGACCGAAATCCAGATGATGTAAGGATGTGAAATGATGACCTATTTTGAGCAGGAGCTTCGAAAAATCGTGGGAGGTGAACATCCTGACGCCACCTTCGTGGGCAGAGCCTGCTATGTACGCCTGAACGATATGACCCGCGCAAAGATCCAGTTTATCGCTTGTGGCGTTTCCAGCCATTATGACGCCCTGCGCCTGACTATCCTGAATCGGACGGAGGGTGATGTCGACAACCTCGTCCTCCACTTTAAGGACATTCTCGGCAGCAAGCAGGTGGGCAATCCCAATTTCCGCAACGGCATTTCGCCCTATATCTGGGATGACGGCGGCAAAATGGAGTGGTATGTCTACCATCCCAACGCACGGGACTTTCAAAAGCTCTCTGATGCGGTATCGGATTATCTGGAGGTGTTTCAGGAGCAAGCCCAAACCGCTGACCCCCAGTGGCAGCAGACCATGTAAAGAACTGACCCAGGGGCCGTACCAGCTGTACGGCCCCTGGCCTTTTATCCCAAGCAGTTGGTGCGGCCTCACCCCGAAAAGAGGTGAACGAACCATTGTTTATTTGGGATTTTGTTGCCGACACCATCCTCGGTCAGATCGTGGATTGGATCTACGGTCAGGTCATGGGCTTTCTTGGAAACTTTTTCGCCGAGATGGGCAACATGGGCGTCGAGCTGTTCGAACTGAGCTGGGTGCAGAGCATTGTACTGTTTTTCTCTTATCTGGCCTGGGCGCTCTATGTGACCGGTCTTGTGGTGGCCTGTTTTGAGTGCGGCATCGAGTATTCCTCCGGCAGAGGGAACCTCAAAGAAACCGCTCTGTGTGCCATCAAGGGCTTTATGGCGGTGAGCCTGTTTACGGTTGTGCCGATTCGGCTCTATGAGCTTTCCGTCACATTGCAGGCAAGCCTCACCGCGGGGATCACAGGGTATGGCACCTCCATCGGCGAGGCGGCAACCGAGATTGTGGATTCACTCAGCGGCATTGATTCGCTGACTGGAATGACCACCGGCTCATACTTCGGCTTTGCTTCCATCACCAGCCCAATCATGCTTTTATTCTGCATCATTCTTATGGCCTACGCCGTGATAAAGGTCTTCTTCGCAAACCTAAAGCGCGGCGGCATTCTGCTCATTCAAATCGCAGTAGGCAGTCTCTATATGTTCAGCGTCCCACGCGGTTATACGGATGGATTTATTCAATGGTGCAAGCAGATCATCGGATTGTGCCTGACCGCTTTCCTGCAATCCACCATTCTCATCGCCGGCCTCATGGTATTCAAGGACCATGCGCTTCTTGGCCTCGGCCTGATGCTGTCCGCCGGCGAGATCCCCCGTATTGCCGGCGCCTTTGGCCTGGATACCACCACAAGAGCCAATATCATGTCTGCAGTCTATACCGCCCAGGCTGCGGTCAATACCACAAGGACCGTTGTTCAGGCGGTAGCCAAATGAAGACTCTGACAATGGGCAGCCTGTTTGATGGGATTGGCGGTTTTCCCCTGGCTGCGGTTCACAACGGCATCGTACCTGTGTGGGCCAGTGAGATCGAAGCCTTCCCGATCGAGGTGACTCGGCTTCGATTTCCCGATATGGTTCATGTGGGCGACATTACAAAGCTTGACGGAGCAAAGCTGCCGCCGGTGGATATCATCTGCGGCGGCTCTCCCTGTCAGGATCTGTCCGTGGCCGGAGCGAGAGCCGGAATCTTCGGAGAACGCTCCGGCCTTTTTATGGAACAGGTGCGAATCGTAAAGGAGATGAGAGATGCAGATAGACAACGAGGCCGAGCAGCTCTCGATATACGACCTCGATTTATGGTGTGGGAGAATGTGCCCGGAGCCTTCTCCAGCGGAACACCAAAAGGAGAGGATTTCCGGATCGTCCTCAAGGAGATCGTCCGAATTAAAGTCAGTGGTGTTTCAATCCCTCGACCTGACACCGGGCGCTGGGAACCTGCTGGGCGAATTCTATTGGGAGCTGATTTCTCCCTGGCGTGGAGATGCCTTGACGCTCAATACTGGGGTGTCCCCCAGAGAAGAAAAAGAATCTTCCTTGTCGCAGATTTTGCAGGACGATCCGCCAGACAAATACTATTTGACCAGGAAAGCCTGCCTGGGCATCCTGCGCAGAGCCTCTGAACGCGGGAAAGAGTTGCCCCGAAAGCTTAATCAGGCGCTTGAAATTCAGTCAGGAGTCGCTCCACCGACCGATACGGTTCACAATCAGCAACCGCCTCACGCCAGTCAGCAGGACAGCTGCACCGAGGGATTCGATGGCTATAACGGTGATCTGACCGGTGCGGTAGCGGCCACCCTGGGCGTGAACTGCGGGATGTCCACTGGCCGCAACGGCCTTATCCAGCCGATTGCCTTTGCCGCAAACCAGCGGGATGAGGTCAGAGATCTGCACGATGTGGCCGGAGCATTGGGCGCCCAGCCGGGAATGAAGCAGCAGACTTTCATCGCGGAGGGTGTCGTTGCCAAAGGCAACGGCGATTGTTTCCTGACGCCGGAACGGCACACATCCCTGAGTGCAGGCGGCGGTCAGGCCGGTCAGGGGTACCCCTGTGTCCTGACCGCCGGTTTCTCTGCCGGAGCCGGAGCCTCTGCCGGAAGCATCGGCTACGGCGAGGAGCTTGCCCCCACCTTGAAAGGCAGCGCCAGCGGAAACTGTATGCCATCCATCTTATGCCTGAACGACCAAGGCGGCAGCGTGATGGAGTGCAGCCTGGACATCACAGGGACACTTCGGGCCCAGGAACACGGGCATCAGCCCTTGGTCTACGAGAACCACGGCATTGATTCCCGCTACACCGGCCCCCATAAAGTGGCGCCTACCATGTCCGCGCGGTATGGTACAGGCGGAAACAATGTCCCGCTTGTGGAGCAGGAACAGGTATTCTGCATCACCGGCAATGCTATTGACCGGCAACCTCAAAACGGTGGCAACGGGATCGGATACCAAGCAGACCTCGCCTATACGCTGACCGCCACCGATCACCATGCCGTGTTCAGCAGGCAGCGAGTCGACATTTTCAAGGATGGAGAGGTAACCAGCACACAAAGCGCACGCCAGCACAAGGATGCCACGGATCTGGTGCTGCAGGGTACAGATCAGCCAAGGCTCATCCGCAGGCTGACGCCTCTGGAATGTGAAAGGCTCCAAGGTTTTCCGGATGGTTGGACTGACATTCCCAACGCCTCGGACTCTTCCCGGTATAAGGCGCTGGGCAACAGCGTGGCCATTCCATGCGTGGACTATGTTCTTTTCGGCATTGCTCTGGTGCTTCTCGCCGGCTGAGCCGGGCTTGTTGCTTATGCTTCGTTTGCAGCTTGCTTCTTCGTTGGGTTCTGTGAATAGCTATTTGCCGCCGGGCGCAGTATGCTTTGCTTACAAAATCAGAGAAAGGAGTAACCCATGGAAGCAAAGAAGAATCTCTGCGGAATGATCCCGGAAGAACTGCACGCCAGAGCTGTGGCAGAAAAGGAACAGCTTGGCCTCAAGACTCTGGGCGAGTATGTGGAGCTGATACTCAAAGAACACTTCAAAGGAGGAGGAATCACTATGGCAGAAACCAAGACTCTCGCATTCAAGATCACCGAGGAGCTGGATCAGCGGCTGAAGAACTTCATTGCCGCAGAAAAAAAGCGCGGCAGAAAAATCACGCAGAAAGAATTCGTCATCGGTCTTATCGAGCAGGCGCTGGCTGAGTACGAAGCGCAGAATCAGCCCGCCGAGATGACCGAAGCATAAAAATGCCGCACCGGCCGCTGGGGAGCATATCCCCGGCGGCTTGTTTTTGGAGGTGAACCACCCTGTATATCTACCCCGACAATCTGACTGCCAAGGCCATGCTGTGGCTTTGGGAACTCAGGGATGTGGGCGTCATTGGCGTAGGGCTTTTGGTCTCTATCCTGGCGCTGACACAGACCGAAATTTTTATTCCGCTGGTGCTGACGGCAGTCTATGCCTTCCTCAGCATCCGTTTTGACGGCACCAGCATTCTGGATTTCATTCGCTATGCGATTGCCTTCCTGATCACCAAACAGCAATTCTATGAATGGAGAATGTGATATGTTCCACGCCGACACACTCTTTGACAACGAGGAAAGCTTCGGCCTGCCGGAAATCGAGGAGCGGGACCTGTCCGCCTCCCTGACGCTCCGGTGGAGCCGGAAACGCAAGCGGTGGGAGTGCCGCAACGCCTTCTTCTGGCAGGACGCCAAGAACAAGTGGAGCTGCCGCAGCCAGGACGGCAGATATTACTATGGCTTCCGCAGCCTGCGGGCTCTGCTGAAAAGCTATGTGGGCGGCCTTCTGTGCGAGAAGTCCCTCTGCTACAGTGCCAAGAACGCCAGGGCAAAATACTGGTTCAGCCAGAACCCCAGACGGGTGACCTGCTGTGTCACCATGCGCTGCACCGGCTTTTTCCCGCCTTGCTTTCCCAAAGGAGGAATGAAGCTATGAGCAGAAAGAAAAAAGAGAATGCAGCGCAATCGACCCGGCAGCTCATGGGGATCGACGGCATCAAGGACTATTGCATCGCCACCCGCATGGGCGATCTGGTCTTTTTTATCATCAAGCCCACCAACATCAGCGTCCTGTCCGATTCCAGCATCAGCGCCAGGATCTACGCCCTGCTGAATGTAGTCAAGGGGCAGGCGGAAATTGAGATGCTGGCCCTCAACTCCAAGGAGTCCTTTGAGCGAAACAAAAACTTCTATCAGGAGCGCATGGGCAGCGAGGAGCTTCCTGCCATCCGGCGGCTTCTGGAGCAGGACAGCAAGCATTTGGATCGCATCCAGGTGCTGATGGCATCCAGCCGGGAGTTTTATATCATCATCCGGCTGCGAAGCGAAAAGGAAACGGATGTGTTCCCGTATCTCAGCCGCATTGAACAGAGCATCAATGACAATGGGTTTACCACCCGCCGCGCCACTGAGCAGGATCTCAAGCGGATGCTGGGGGTTTATTTCGAGCAAAATGTGACCACCGAGAAGTTCGAGGACTACGACGGGGACCGCTGGGTCATCGTGGGCGAGTAAATCAATTCATCATAGGCCGTGGAGGTGTTCCACTCCATGGCCGGGATGCCTCCATGGAGAATAGGAGGCATCCATTTTGGCAAAGAAAGCGAAAAAACCGGTTCCGCAGGGCCGTGAGGAGGCGTCCATCAAATCCTTTTTGGATATGATTGCCCCCTCTGTGGTCAGCTTCATGCCGGATCATTTCATCTGCGGCAACACTTTCCGATGTGTGTGGGCACTCAGGGAATACCCAACCAGCACGGATGAGCAGGCTATTCTCCGCCATCTGGGCGAGAAGGACGGCGTCACCCTGCGGATCTACACCCGGCAGGTCACTCCGGCTGAGGAAAAGCGCATCATTCAAAATGCGGCCAACAAGAACCGCATGAACAGCTCCAACACCAATGACCTGCAGCAGACGGTCACCGCCGAGAGCAACCTGCAGGATGTGGCGACTTTGGTGGCCACCATGCACCGCAACCGTGAGCCTCTGCTCCACTGCGCCGTGTACATCGAGCTGACCGCATCCGACTACAACAGCCTCAAGCTGCTCCAGACCGATGTACTCACCGAGTTAGTGCGAAGCAAGCTGAATGTGGATAAGCTCCTGCTCCGTCAGCACCAGGGCTTCCGCTGCGTCAATCCCTGCGGCCACAACACATTCGGCATCCAGTTTGAACGGGTGCTGCCCGCCTCCAGCGTGGCGAATCTCTATCCCTTCAACTACTCCGGCAAGCTGGACTCCAAGGGCTTCTACATCGGCAAAGACAAATACGGCAGCAACATTCTGGTGGACTTCGACCAGCGGGACGAGGACAAGACCTCCGCCAACATCCTGATCCTGGGCAACTCCGGCCAGGGCAAGTCCTACCTGATGAAGCTGCTGATCCTGAATCTGCTGGAGTCCGGCAAATCCGTCATCAGCCTGGACGCCGAACATGAACAGCAGGAGATGTGCGAGGCGGTGGGCGGCTGCTTCGCAGACCTGATGGCCGGGCAGTACATCATCAATGTGCTGGAACCCAAGTGCTGGGATGACGGCGGAGACCCCAACGCCACCGACGCGCCGGAGGCCTTTCGCAAAAGTACCCTGCTGGCGCAGCACATCTCCTTCCTCAAGGACTTTTTCCGGGCCTACAAGGATTTCAGCGACGCGCACATCGATACCATCGAGATCATGCTGTCCAAGCTGTATCGGAAATTCGGCATCACCGAGCGCACCAACTTCAGTCGGATGCGCCCGGAGGACTATCCCATCCTTTCCGACCTCTATGATCTCATTGAGGAGGAGTTCAAGACCTACGACGCCGACCGTCACCAGCTCTACACCCAAAAGCTCCTGCAGGAGGTGCTGCTGGGGCTGCACTCCATGTGCAAGGGTGCCGATGCCCAGTTCTTCAACGGGCATACCAACATCACCTCCAGCCGCTTTTTGGTATTCGGCGTCAAGGGGATGCTCAGCGCCGCCAAGAATGTCCGAAACGCCATGCTCTTCAATGTGCTGTCCTTCATGTCCGACAAGCTTCTGACCGTGGGCAATACCGTGGCAGCCCTGGACGAGCTGTATATCTGGCTGTCCAACCCCACCGCCATCGAGTACATCCGAAACTGTCTGAAGCGTGTGCGAAAGAAAGAATCGGCGATGCTGTTGGCCAGTCAGAATCTGGAAGACTTCGATCAGGAGGGCGTCCGTGAGATGACCAAACCCCTGTTCAGCATCCCGCCTCATCAGTTTCTGTTCAACGCCGGCTCCATTGACAAGCGGTCCTACATGGATATGCTCCAGCTGGAGGAGTCGGAATACAATCTCATCAAGTTCCCCCAGCGCGGCGTCTGCCTGTACAAGTGCGGCAATGAACGATATCTGCTGGAGGTTCACGCCCCGGCCTACAAGGAGAAACTCTTCGGAACGGCAGGTGGTCGCTGATGGCTGTTTCCGCTGCCGCAGTGGCCAAGGCCGCTGCCATGCTGCTTACCAACGAAAAGACCCGGAAAGGTTTGGGCTGGATTCTGGTGGCAATCTTTTCACCAGTCATTCTTTTGATCGCCCTGCTCTGCTCCCTTGGCTCAGGCGGGGCGGAGCATAACAACTACTCGGTGGAGGCGTGCTTCTACGGAGCGGAATTCTCCGCAGAGGTTCCGGCGGAATTTCGATATCACATCGAGGAGATGCGCTCGGCCTTTTCTCTTCTGGATTCGGCGGTGTCCTCTGCCAACGGGCAGATGGACAGCGGCAACAGCCTTGACCCGATCAGAGTCAAGGCTGTTTTTTATGCCCTCTGCTTTGGGGAGGACGCCCCGTCCACACGGGCGGCGAACAGCTTCGTGGGGTGCTTCTACACCACCGAAACCCGAACGCGAACCGTGGAAGTGACCCTGGCGGACGGGACTACAAGTACAGAGGAAGAAGAATACACCGTCGCGGTGCCGGTCTCTCTGTCCCAGGCCTATGCCAATCTGGAAGCCCATCTGGGCAGGGAGATCACGGAAGATGACAAGAGCAACATCGACCATATCTATACCATGATCGCGGGGAGCGCCGGGGGCGGCAGTTACAGCGGCGAGTATCTCAGAGGGGATGGGAGCAGCATAGAGCTGGACATCTCCGCCTTCACCGATCCAACCACCAAGAACGCCGCAGACCTTGTGACCTACGCCATCCACGCCTGGGAATCCGGCTGGGGCTATGTCTGGGGAACATACGGCAATGTTCTGACAGAATCTCTGCTGGACTATAAAATCGAACAGTACCCGGACGGTGTCGGCAGCTATGCGGACTTCATCCGTGCCAACTGGCTGGGCGGCAGAACCACAGACTGCGTGGGACTGATCAAAGGGTACGGCTGGCTCAATCCCGACACCATGACCATCGAGTATGGGACCAACGGGATGCCGGATCTTGGCGCCAACCAGATGTACTATAACGCCTCGGTGTCCGGAACCATCGACACCATGCCGGATATCCCCGGCCTCGCCGTCTGGCATGACGGCCACATCGGCGTGTACATCGGTGACGGTTATGTGATTGAAGCTATGAATACCAAGAAAGGTGTGGTGAAAACAAAGCTGGAGGGCCGGGGCTGGACCCACTGGCTGCAGATCGAATACATCAACTACGACTGAGAAAGGAAGTGCCAATGAAGCAAGTGAACCTGACCATCACCTTCGACGAGGAGAAGCTCTCTGCGCTCAAACGCTATATGGGCAAGAAGGAGCTTGATCTGGATCGTGAGATGACGGATGCGCTGGTGAAGCTCTATGAAAAATATGTGCCCGCCCCTGTGCGGGAGTATATCGATGAGAGCGATGTAAGCGCCGCCGCTCCGAGCAAGCCCCGGCGCAGCCCGAGAGCCGCCGCACCGAAGCCTGACCAGGAACCGGAGGTGATCCAGTGAACAAAGATGAGATCGCCATGGATTACAAGAAGGAGCTGAAGAAGCGGATCAGCGCCGACTATGAGCGCCGGGTCAAGCAGTGGATGGCGGCCGATCCCTCTCAGCTGATCGATGCCGCTGAGGAGATCACCGCCGCACGGTTGATCCGCGACAATATCGAGGACGCCATCAACGAGGAGGACGCCAGATTTCTGCTGGGGCTGGACGAGCCGCTGGATGAGCTGGCAGACCGCTGGATTGCGGAGAATGGTCTGGATGCCTCCCATGGTGAGGAGCTGATCCACTGCGTCTGGACGCTTCGGGAGGAACTGTCTGATGACGCAGGCCCATGCACGGTTCGTGATTTCCTGGCAGCCCATGTTGGCGGCGTCTTTTCCCTGATAACCCCGTGCGGCTTTGTGCCTCTGACCGCAGCCCAGGCGGAAGGACTGATGAGCGGCCAAAGTGCCGCGGCGCATCCCGGTGTGCCCGGTATCACGATGTCGCTCTCTGCCGACGATCTTCTCGGTCAGGCGGTCAACAGCGCCAACTACGCAAACGGCGTGTGGCACCTCCTGACCGAGTACCCTGAGATGAAGCAGTGCGGGCCGGAAATGGGAGGAATGCAATGAGGGATCGTGAGATCACACTCTGGCTCGACGAGCGGTGGTACGACGCTCTGAGCAAACAACTGAAGGGGGAAACGCTGGAGGAGCATCTGGAGAATATCCTTGATGAAATGTGCAACCAGCTTCCTCAGCGGGAGTACGAGCGCATCAGCCATGAGCTCTGGGCAGAGCAGCAGGCGGAGGAGGAGGCTCGGGAGGCCGCACGGCGCTTCGCCGTCTTTCATGTCACGGAGAACGGCAGCTCCGATTATATTCTGGCCGAGGAAAAACTTGAGCTGCTCTCGACCGCCCGCCGGCTGCGCAGCTACATCCGCAAGCCGCCCGACGAGGCGCCCCACCGCTTTGTCGAAACGCTGCTGCACACCCAGCGAATCTCTCAGGAGGAGTTCAACTCCTACGTGTCGGAGCGGCTGGACAACACCGGCCGGGTGGTGGGTGCCTACGACATCGACCTCGACAGCGGAGATATGGAAGCCGTCAGCATCATGGATGGCTGGAAGCGGTTCAGAATCCGGGATGTGAGCACCGCCGCCTACTTCGCTATGAAGAAGGGCAACGCTTCGTCGGACGAAAGGTGGCGGATCTTCCTGGACCGGCTGGAGGAGAGAACGCTCCACCAGGAGCCGGAATCGGAATACCTCTCCGGCAGCCGGCGGCTCTGCGCCGAGGACATCTCCTTCGCGGAGGATATTATTCAGAACGACAACCTGCTGGAGTTCTACATGGAAGTATCGTTCAATGCGGATGAAGTGTTCGGAACTGATGTCTGCACCTCCGAGAATGACGACTGGTTGAATATCTATGCCAACTACGATCTGGAGGCCCGTCGTGTCTGTGACACACTGGAGTTGTATCTGCAGCGGGGCAACGGCGACGAGGAGGCGTTCAAGTATCGGCTGAGCGAAGCGGAATGCGCCCTCCTCCTTCCAAAGATGGAGGAATACTGCCACCATCACTGGGGCCAAGGGTTAGCGGATTGTTGTGCGCAGTATGAAGCAGAGAAAATGCAGATGAATGGCCCTGCGTTGTAATTCGCTTAATGCGGAAGGATGGTGATGAACAAGAATATGACCAAAGCAGATTTTATTCGGAATTGCTTTTGCGAAGTGCTGGAGGACGGGAAGATTCATCGGTATCGTGAGATTTATGATTACGCCTGTACCAAATCGGTAGGGACTCCCTTCGAAGGCCAGCTCGACTTGCGAAATTTTATCCTGGCCTTCTCCAACCATCTGGAACAGCCGGACTTCCCGTATATGCGTGTGCGGTTTGGATATTATCAGAAGATGACCCCGGCGATGATATGCGGCGCAGTTGGCGACCGGCAGCTCAACCGTGTGTATGAACTGCTGGATGCGGCGACTGCCCTTCAGCAAAAGGCGCGAGATGTGTACACCGATGAGTTTGCGCACACCAATGATGACGGCGCACCAGTTTCTCAAATCTACGAAAGCGTCTATCGAAAGTCAGATGAATTGATAGACTGCCTCTCAGCGTGGCTGGCTGAAACCGAAGATCTACTCAACGAGGTGGAACAACATCAGGAGGCGGAGCCGGAAATCGGCCCCCAGTTGTGCTGACAAAAACAAACGCCCCCGTTGCCCCCTGTGAGCCGCTGTGTGCGGCTTTCAGCGGGTGGCCGACCGTGTACCCCACCCCGGAGAAACAGGCGGGATTTGGGCCGCTTTCCAAGAGAGCGGGAAGCTGACGAAAGCGAAGCAGGAGAAAGAGCCGGGGACAATGTCGCCCCCGGCTCTCCCACTTCTGCCCGCAGTGCGGGCAGTTTCCGGCTTTTCGCAGCGGGGACAATCCGGCGGGTGGAAAGAGCTGTTGGACCCTATGATGCGGAAAAGCTCCGCTGTGGCAAGGGTTTTCAGCGGGGACTTGACGAAAAAAGGAGTGGTTTTACTGAAGTCCGAAAGCAGAAAAACGAAGAAGGGGTTCTGGATCTCCGAGGATCTGGACGAGAAGGTAGACATCTACCTGCGCCTCGACAACTGCGCCAGCCGGAGCGAATTCGTGGAGAATGCGCTCCGGTTTTACATCGGCTATCTGAACACGAAGAACGCCGGCGGCTTCCTGCCCGAAGCACTCTCCGCCATGCTCACCGGCACCCTGGACAATTTTGCCGGACGCATGGGCTCGCTCCTGTTCAAGCAGGGTGTGGATCTCAATGTGCTGGGGCAGATCATCGCCTACGACACCGATATCGACGAAGGCGAGTACCAGCGCCTGCGGGGACGCGCCATTCGGGATATGAAGTGCACCAACGGGCGCATCTCGTTCAAGGATGCGGTGGACTTCCAGAAGTCGGTGTAACCCATGGCAAAGCTCGTACAGAAAAGCGGCTACATCAAATCCGAAAAGGCCGGCGGGTACATGAAATACATTGCCACCCGCGAAGGTGTGGAGAAGCTGACCGGCAACGGTCCCGTCACCAAAGGACAGCGGGAACTGATCCAAAAGCTCCTGCATGATTTTCCTGATGCCGTGGAGCTGTTCGAGTATGAGGATTACCGTAAGACGCCTACCCTTGGTACCGCATCAGCCTTCATCACCATGGCGCTGGATGCAAACCTCCACGAAATAAATTCTGAGAGCAGATACCTGTCCTACATTGCCACCCGCCCCCGTGTGGAGCGCCGCGGAACCCACGGCCTGTTCAGCTCCGCCGCCGCGGTAGACCTCGACGCAGCCATGTCCGAGCTGGAAGCCCATGACGGAAATGTGTGGACCATCATCTACTCCCTGCGCCGTGAGGATGCTGCCCGGCTGGGGTACGACAATGCGGACGCATGGCGCGGCCTGCTCATGATGCACGCACAGGATCTGGCCAAGGCCATGAAGATACCGGCTGATCACTTCCGCTGGTATGCGGCTTTCCACAATGAGGGGCATCACCCCCACATCCACATGATGGTCTGGTCAGACGATCCAAAGGAGGGCTTCCTGACCAGGGAAGGCATTGCGGCCATGCGCTCCAAGCTGACCAACACCATCTTCCGGGATGAGATGATCCAGATTTACGAGCGGAAGGATGTTGCCTATAAAGAGCTGATCGAAGCGGCGCAGGATACCATGCGGGAGCTGATTCAGAAGATGGAGCATCAGCTCTGCGACAACCCCGTCATCGAGGAACAGATGCGCCAGCTGGTGCAGGCGCTGGAAACCACCACCGGGAAAAAGCAGTATGGCTATCTGAAGAAACCGCTCAAAGCATTGGTGGATACCATCGTGGACGAGCTGGCCCGGCAGCCGGAAGTGGCGAAATGCTACGAAACCTGGAATCAGATCCGGGATGAGCTGAACGAGTGCTATGGCAGCCGCACACTGCGGGAGCATCTCCCGCTCTCTCAGCAGAAAGAGTTCCGTCGGATCAAAAACGATATCATCCGGGAGGCCGAGAACATCCGCCTCGGCCTCCCGACTTTTGAAGATGAGAAGATGCAAGATGAGCCGGAGCCGGAGGCGGCACATGAGGAGCAGCGATCCAACAGCGTATATGAACAGGCTCGACGCTATCGTGCCGCCAAAACGGTCCTGCAGGATGTCTATGCACTGGACGAGGAACACGCTGAAGCCGTCCGGGCGCTGGAACAGCTCTGGGCGGAAGGATACACGGTGGCGGCGCATCAGCTCGGCAAGTTTTATCGGGATGATCTCTCCACCATGCGGGATCATGAAAAAGCCGAGCGGTGGTTTCGCCTGTCCGCAGAGGCCGGAAATGACTTTTCGGAATATGCGCTCGGGAAGCTCCTGCTCTCTCAAAAGCGCACCGAGGAGGCGGTACGCTGGCTGGACAAGGCCGCCGGGCATGGGAATTCGTTTGCCCAATACCGCCTTGGAAAACTCTGTCTCACCGGCGAGTCCGTAAAGAAGGATGTGAGAAAAGCTCTGGAGTACCTGACTGCCGCCGCCAGACAAGGAAACCCGTTTGCTCAGTACACACTGGGCAAGCTGTATCTCCTGGGCCGGGATGTGGAACAGGATCGGGAGCAGGCCAGGGATTGGTTCACCCGCTCCGCTGCCCAGGGCAATGCGTATGCTCAATTCTTCCTTGACCGCTTTGACCAGTTCCGAGATCCGTCCGTCATGCTGGCGGCAACCAAGCTGCTCCATCACATGAGCCGGATCTTCCGGGACAATTCCATGCCGCCTCGCAATCCGGCAGGAATTCGCATCGATTCCAAACGGCGCAAGCGGCTGACGGAAAAGCGGATGGCCATGGGCCACAAGGCGGATGATCATGAGGAGCAGGTATCTTATCAGCAGACCATGTAACAGGAGGAGCCTATGTCGACTTACATTCATTTCACGGAAGAACAGAAGCAGCGAGCCGCCTCCGTTGATCTGGAGGAGTTCCTCCGCTGCCGGGGCGAAAAGCTCCTTGCCTCTGGCAGAGAGAAACGGCTGGCCCGTGACCATAGCGTCACCATCCGCGGCAACGAGTGGTACGATCATGCCGAGGAGCGGGGCGGCCACGCCGTCAGCTTCGTGCAGCGGTTTTATCACCTCAGCTATCCGGAGGCGGTGACCATGCTTCTGGGAGGCGAGTTGGGAACGGTTTATCCCTCTGCCGAAGAACGGGTAGAGGAGCCGCCGAAGCCCTTTGTCCTTCCGCCGGCCAATTCCAATATGCGCCGGGTCTATGCCTATCTGGTCAAGCACCGGAATATCGACCGGAGCGTTGTGGCGCACTTTGCCAGAGAGAAGCTGCTGTATGAAGACGCCGATTACCACAATGCGGTTTTCGTGGGTACGGATGAAGACGGCGTCCCCCGCCATGCCCACAAGCGCAGCGCCAACAGCTTCGGCAAAGCCTTCCGGCTCAATGTGGAGGGCTGCGACCCGCGCCACAGCTTCCACCATATCGGCACAGATGGGAGCCTCTATGTGTTCGAAGCTCCCATCGATATGCTCTCCTACATCACGCTCCATCCAGAGAGCTGGCAGAGCCACAGCTATGTGGCCTGCTGCGGCACCTCCATTCAGCCGGTGCTGAAGCTGCTGGAGCGGCAGCCGCAAATCAACACGGTTCTGCTCTGCCTCGACAATGACGAGGCTGGCCACCTGGCCAGCCGGCGCATGAAGGAACAGCTGGCAGAGAGGTACACGGTGGAAAGGCTCATTCCCGCACACAAGGATTGGAATGATGATCTGACCGCTGAGGAACCGTCCTACGCACAAGTCATGCAGTAAATAACAACAACGCACACCACTTCCTGTTCGTCCGAAGTAGGCCGTAACAAGAGTGATGTGCGCATTCAGCAGTATGGAACCGAGCAGGAAGTGGTGTGCCCTGAAAGGGGTTAACCATGCCACACCAAGTCCTGATTTTGTTGGCCGCCGGCGGGCTGATGTTTCTGGTCATCGGCTGTCTGGCTGCCTTGTCCCACTACTACACCCTAAGCGGGATCAAATCCAAAACGGTCGGCGACGGCCAGCACGGCACCGCAAGATGGGCCACAGCCAAAGAGATCCGGCAGACCTATGCCCATGTCCCCTTCGAGGTAAAGAAATGGCGCAGCGGCCAGAACCTGCCCACGGAGCAGGGGCTGGTGCTGGGGTGCAAGGGTAAGAAAGGCGAACTCACCGCCCTCGTGGACAGCGATGACATCCACTGCCTGATGATCGGCGCTTCCGGCATCGGCAAGACCGCCTATTTTCTCTATCCCAATTTGGAGTACGCCTGCGCCAGCGGCATGAGCTGGCTGGCGCTGGACAGCAAGGGCGACCTCGCCCGCAATTACGGCGCCATCGCCAAAAACTGCTATGGGTATCAGAATGTGGCCGTGATCGACCTGCGAAATCCCACCCGCTCAGACGGAAACAATCTGCTGACGCTGGTCAACCGGTATATGGACATTGCCCGGAGTGACCCGAACAATCTTGCGGCCAGGGCAAAGGCCGAGAAATACGCCAAAATCCTGTCCAAGACCATCGTCAACCCGGACGGCGATGACAGCAACCGCGGCCAGAACGCTTTCTTCTACGATGCGGCGGAAGGGCTTCTCACCTCGGTCATCCTGATGCTGGCCGAGTTCCTGCCGCCCGATAAAGACCACCCCCAGGAGCGCCGCCATATCGTCTCTGTGTTCAAGCTGGTGCAGGATCTGCTGGAGCCCAGCCGTGTCAAGGGCAAGAGCCACTTCCAGCTCCTGATGGCAAAACTGCCGCCAGATCACAAGGCGAGGTGGTTTGCCGGCGCCGCCCTCAACAGCGCCGAGCAGGCCATGGCCTCCGTCATGTCCACCGTGCTGTCCCGCTTGAATGCCTTTCTGGACAGCGAGCTGGAGCAGATCCTGTGCTTCGACAGCGCCATTGACGCTGAGAAGTTTGCTTCGGAGAAGTCTGCCATCTTCCTGATCCTGCCGGAAGAAGACACAACCAAGAACTTCATGGCCGGTCTCATGATCCAGAACCTGAGCCGGGAGCTGTTCGCTGTGGCCGATGAGAACGGCGGCAAGCTGAAAAACCGGGTGGTGCTTTTCTGCGACGAATTCGGAACCATGCCCCCGTTTGATATACTGCCCCTTTTCTCAGCTGGACGCTCTCGCCGGTTAACGCTCGTGCCCATTATCCAGTCCTTAGCGCAGCTCGAAAAAAACTACGGAAAAGAGGGCTGCGAGATCATTCAGGACAACTGCCAGGACACCATCTTCGGCGGCTTCGCCCCCAACAGCCAGACCGCCGAGGTGCTGTCCAAAGCCCTGGGCAGCCGCACCGTCCTCTCCGGCTCGGTGAGCCGGGGCAAGAACGATCCCAGCCAGAGCCTGCAGATGATGGAGCGCGCCCTGCTGACGCCCGACGAGCTGAAATCCATTCCCAAGGGCAGCTTTATCGTCATGAAAACCGGCACCCATCCCATGCGAACCCGGCTCCAACTCTTCTTAAACTGGGGCATTACCTTCGGGGAGCCGTATGTGGTGCCGGAAAGAGCCAACCGAGCGGTGGCCTATGCCAACCGGGTGGATCTGGAGAGGAATCTCCCGCAGCTCAGTGAGCAGGAGGAGATGGACGAAAGCCGCGGCTATGCGGTATCCAGCCGGGGCGGCATCGCCCATGCTCCGGCTCAGGAGAGAGCTGTAAAAAGAGGAAAGCAGATGAAGACATTCGGAGAGGAGGAACGATGAGCTACTTTGGAACGATTTACGCCGACACTGAGCTTCCCTCCAGAGCGAAGGCGGTCTATATGTACCTGCGGGATCGCTCCGATGCCGAGGGAAAGTGCTGGCCGGGCATTAAGACCATTGCCTCGGACATGAAGCTGTCCCGCTCCACGGTCAAGCGGGCGCTGCACGATCTGGAGCAGTGCGGCTATCTCCAAAAGGATTCCCGGCACAGGCCGAATGGGAGCAGCACCTCCAATCTCTATACCGTGAAATAAAAGAGAGAGTGGTTTGTACCAAAATGTAGTACAAACCACTCTCTGAATCTTCCGCCAAGGGAGAACTGCGCCCGTTCGCTGGACCCAGGGGCGGTTCATCGTGAACCACCCAGAAGGACTCACTCTAACTGAGATTTAGGACAGAGAAAAGACATCTTCGGTAATAGCAGCAGGGATTTGTCGAGAATATGCTCTCGGCAAATCACTGTTTTCTTTTGAATAAAATATTATGCGTTCGCATGAATTTTCTCGCCTTTCACAATGAAGTGTGCTATAATGGACCTATAATTTTGCAACCATGTAGTTTTGAAGAAGAGGTGCAAAAAATGGCAGTGTCCTACAAGAAGCTATTTAAGCTTCTCATTGACCGAGATATGAAGAAAAAAGAGTTTCGAGATTATGTCGGTATCAGCTATTCTACTATGAGCAAGCTGGAAAAAGGCGAGAACACAACTGTCGAGGTTCTGGAGAAAATCTGCCTCAAACTCGGCTGCGGAATTAATGATATTATGGAAATCCTGCCAGACAGTCCCGATAATGGGACAGGAAAAGGTGTAGAGTAATATGGGGAGGAACAAACAGCAGGATGGAGCGAAAAGAATATAGCGCGGGTGCAGTGAAGATGTCCTTCTGGTTTGTTGAGTTCCGCAAGATGGTTCAGCTTCTTCACGACGGGAAAAACATGGACGAGGTGAAAGCACTCGCGCAAAGAGAGAATATCTTTGCAGCACCAACAGCACTGCGATCCAATCAAATATTTAATACTGTGGCTGGGAGAATAAAAAGTTTGAAGCAAAGCTTCATTCCTGTCTTTCTGTCCAGCGATCTCGCGACACAGAAACTCTTTGCGTTGATTGCAGCAATGGCGTATGACACGCTCTTCTTTGATTTTGTTTATGAGGTCATTCGGGAGAAGATGATCGTTGGCAACAACGAACTGAGAGACAGTGATGTGCGCATCTTTTTCAAAGACAAGCAGCAACAAAATGAAAAGGTGGCCGGATGGACAGACGCAACTTTAGTTCGCTTGGGTCGTTGCTACAAAACAATGCTCTACGAAGCAGGTGTGATTGATAAGGCGAAAACGGCAAGAAGAATATTGAAACCGATCTTCGACCCTGAGCTGTCCCGCTGGTTGGAGCAGAATAATATGGCAATCTATGAGAAGGCACTGACGGGGGTGAGGTAATGGATTTAACCGCGAGACTGGATGCAATGGAGGCGGCAATCAAAAAACCTTCTTTCCGGCAGAGCAGCGGAAAGGCTAATGAGGTCAACTACTGGATTTTTGATTATCCGCCAGAAAAGGAACTGGAAGTACGTGAGCGAATCGAGTATATGAAGAACAAGAACCAGAAAGGTACAGACGAGTACCGACTGGTTGTCTTCGATCTCTATGACATCATTATAGACTTTTTGGAGCGCAAGGGGTTCGTTGACAAGTGCTGTGAATTCGAAAAAAAACACGGCATCCAGCGTATTGTGAAGGCGGTCAGCAACTCCATGAAAGTGAGCGAAAGTGACAGCTTGATAGTTCGGCATATTCAGGAAAACACGCCGGAAAACGCCATTGTCTTTTTGACAGGAGTAGGTAAAAGCTACCCTCTCCTGCGTTCCCATAACGTGTTGAATAATCTTCATCAGTCCTATCTCCGCGCACCAGTGGTCATGTTCTTCCCAGGCACATACAACGAGCAAGAGCTGATACTCTTCAATGAGATAAAAGACGATAATTATTACAGAGCTTTCCGGCTTGTGAAGTGATGGAGGAAGTGCCATGCAGATCAAAGAAATGTTTGCCAAGAAGATCGATAGAGAGATTCAAGGCGTAATCATTGTTGGACAGGGCGAGGATGCCAATGTCTCGCAAGAGCTCGAAGAATATGTTGTGACACGTGAACTGCAAAAGCATTTCGCCGATTTCTACTCTTCCTATAAGAAAGGCATCGTGGGAACTACCCCGAAGATGGGCGTTTGGATTTCTGGCTTCTTTGGAAGCGGTAAATCTCACTTCCTGAAAATCCTCTCCTACCTTTTGGAGAATCGCGAGGTGGGCGGCAAGAAGGCTCTTGATTACTTCATCGACGATAAAAAGATCATCAATCCGATGGTACTTGCCGATATGAAGTTAGCTGCTGAGACCTCTACCGATGTCATTCTGTTTAACATTGATTCTAAGAGCGAGTCCACAGGAAAACAAAACAAGGACGCCATCGTAAATGTTTTCCTCAAGGTCTTCAACCAGATGCAGGGCTTCTGCGGCTCCATCCCTCATGTTGCCGATCTGGAACGCCGTCTGTCTGAGGAAGGCCGCTACGATGAGTTCAAATCCGCTTTTGAGGAAGAATACGGCGAACCGTGGGAAACCTCCCGACAGGACTTCGACTTTATTCAGGACAGCGTGGTAGACGCGCTTGTTTCGATGGATTTCATGAGCGAGGCTGCTGCGCGGAACTGGTGTGAAAAGGCCGTAGAGCCGTATACCATTAGCATTGAAGACTTCGCAAGGCGTGTCAAAGCCTACATTGACCGCAAGGGAAACAACCACCATGTTGTCTTCCTCGTGGATGAGATCGGCCAGTACATCGGAGACGATTCCAAGCTCATGCTCAACCTCCAGACCGTGACCGAAGAGCTGGGCAAGGAATGTATGGGCAAGGCGTGGGTCATCGTAACAAGCCAGCAGGACATCGACTCCATCACCAAGGTCAAGGGCAACGACTTCTCCAAAATTCAGGGGCGCTTTGACACTCGCCTCTCCCTCTCTTCCGCCAATGTGGATGCGGTGATCAAAAAGAGAATCCTCGAAAAGACGGACGCGGCGGCGCAGTCTCTCCGGCTGCTTTATGAGCAGAAGGCAACCATCATCAAGAACCTCATCGTCTTCAACGACACGGCAGAGAAAAAGCTGTATGCCAGCGAAACCGACTTTGCAGAGGTCTATCCCTTTGTGCCGTATCAGTTCAACCTGCTTTCCAGTGTCTTGACCTCCATCCGTACCCACGGTGCGTCCGGCAAGCATCTGTCCGGCGGTGAGCGCTCCATGTTGGCGCTCTTCAAGGAGTCCGCCGTCAATCTCATGAACGAAGAGATGGGCGTGATCGTCCCCTTCCATCGCTTCTATGACGCGCTGGAAAACTTCTTGGATCACAGCCATAGCGGTGTCATCATCCGCGCCTACGACAACAGCTACATCAACCCGGAGAAGAAGGACAGGGATGTCTTTGCCATCAATGTCCTGAAAACCCTTTTCATGATTAAGTATGTGCTGGAGATTGAATCGAACATCGACAATATCACCAGCCTGATGATTGAGAACATTGACGATGATCGGATCGAGCTGAAAGGTCGCGTGGAGGAAGCGCTGAAGATCCTGATGCGGCAGATGCTCGTGCAAAAAAACGGCAGCATCTATGTCTTCCTGACCGATGAGGAACAGGAAGTCAACAACGAGATAGAAAAGGAAAATGTGGAGACCCCGGAGATCATCACCAAGGTTTCGGAGATGATTTTCGAGGACATTTTCCCCGGTAAGAAATATACTTATCCCGCCTTCAATGGCCGCTATGCGTTCTTCTTCAATCAGGCTGTGGATGACCGCCCCTATAAGGCCAACCAGAACTACGATGTGGGGCTGCGCATTCTGACCCCTTGGTACGACGGCAGCACCGATGATGCCACCCTTCGCATGATGTCCGGTCAGGGCAAGGAGGTTCTGGTTGTTCTTCCCGGCGACGCGGAGTTCCTGAAAGAAATCCAATCCTACTTGAAGATCGAAGGCTTCCTGCGTAAGAACACCTCTACCCAGCTGGCGAAGTATGAGACCATCAAGGAAGCAAAGCGGGTGGAGATGCGGGAGCGCAACGCCAACGCAAAGCTCTATCTGACCGAGGCACTGAAAGAGGCTATCATCTATGTGAACGGCGATATTGTCCGTGTAAACGGCAAGGAAGTCGCCACCCGGATCAATGAGGCCATTGGTCGTTTGGTGCAGACGGTCTACCACAAGCTGTCCTACATCGACACCCCGATGGGTGAAGCGGAGATCCGTAAGCTGCTCCACACCAGCAACCAGCTCTCCCTCGGTCTGGAGGGCGGCACTGAGAGCAATTCCCACGCGCTGGACGATGTGCAGGGCTTTATCTCTCTCAACACCCGCAATCACATGAAGACCTCCATGAAGAGCGTGAAGGATCGCTTTATGAAAGCTCCCTATGGGTTTGTGGAGGACGATGTGTTCTGGCTGGTTGCCCGCCTGTTCAAGCGTGGAGATTTGACCTTCACCGTCAATGGGGCAACCGTCAGCCTGAATAACAAGACCGAGGAAGAGATCATCGGCTTCATCACCAAGAAGGCGTTTGTAGAGAAGCTGCTGATGGAAGAGCGCACCCGCGTCCCGGATAAGGATAAAAAGGCTGTCCGGGATGTGATGAAAGAAGTGTTCCAGACCACCACTTCGGCGGAGGACGAGGACACCATCATGAAGAACTTCCAGCGGTATGCGCAGAATACCATCTATGAGCTGGAGCGGCTGGAAGTCTACTACAAAGAACACCGCTACCCCGGTAAGAAGGTGCTGGAGACCGGCAAGAACCTGATGCTGGCCGTTGTGCAGATTCAGTCTGCTATGGACTTCTTTACGACGGTTTCCAAGAAGCGAGATGACTTCTACGATTTTGCCGAGGACTATGAACCCATCAAGGCATTCTTCGCCGGAGAGCAGCTGACCATCTTCACCCGCGCTCTGGATATGCTGGCAATCTACGATGACAGCAAGACCTACATCGTGAACGCCGAGCTGGAGGACATTGTGGCGCAGATGCGGTCCATCGTCGGTCAGGAAAAACCTTATGCGAACATTCCCAAGCTGCCGGAACTGCGGGAGAAGTTCATGTCCTGCTATGTGAAGATTTTGCAGCAGGAGTCTGCCCCGGTGCTGGATTCCATCGATCAGGCAAGATCGCGTGTTCTGGAAGTCCTGTCCACCAAGGAATACAACGAACAGAAGCGTAACACCTACTTTACCCTGTTCCGAGAGATTCGAGATGGTGCCGAGCATTGCAACAATGTGTCCTCTCTCCGCAGCTATGCGGACAAGGCGGATGCCCTAAAGCTCCGGTTGCTCAACGAGATGGATGCGTTGGACAACAAGCTGGCCCAGCAGCGGGCAGCGGAAGAGGCTCGCCGCAAGGCTGAGGAAGCCAAGCAAAACGGCACTCCCGCTGCTGAGGTGGAGGTTGACCCTGCTCCCGTGAAGATCCGCAAGACCAAGAATGTCTCCATCAAGATGATGACTGGGACTTCCTCTTGGCGTCTGGAGAGCAAGGCGGACATCGACAAATATATCGCCGGTTTGCGCGAAACGCTGGAAGCGCAACTGGCTGAGGATACCATTGTGAATGTGGAGTTCTGATGCGGAGTCATCAGACAGGAGGAAGTCATGAATAAGACTGCAATCAAAAACTTTGCGATCTGGGCGCGGAACAAGCTTATTGCGGACATCCAGTACCGCGCCGGATTGATGGGCATTACGGCGGAGAGCATTAAGAATGCCCTGCCGCAGTCTACCCCCAATATGGAGTTCTATGACATCGGCACTGCGGAGCCGTACTCCATCACCGGTGAGGCCATCCGCCAGCGGCAAAAGCTGGTGGAAACCATCCGCCGAAAGGAAGCGGACAGTGACTACCCCACCGCCTACAAGTATATTTTGGAAGAGGTGGCCTACACTTGGTTCAACCGCCTCATTGCCATCCGCTTCATGGAGGTCAACGACTATTTGCCCTCCCACATCCGCGTTTTGTCCGCTGAGAGCGGCAAGGTGGAGCCGGATCTGGTCACGACCCCCTTTGATGCCGAGCTGGACTTCAACCCGGATGAGCAAGAGACCATCCTGCGGCTGAAAACCGACAATGCGCTGGACGAGCTGTTCCGGCTGCTCTTCATCAAGCAGTGCAACGCGCTGAACGAGATCCTCCCGGCGCTGTTCGAGAAGACCAGCGACTACACTGAGCTGCTGCTGAACCTCTCCGTGGTGGATCAGGACGGCGTGGTCTATCACCTCATCCACGACATCGACGAGAGAGATTTTGACATCACCCATCCTGATGAAAATGGAGAGATTCAAGGTCAGGTGGAGATCATCGGCTGGCTGTACCAGTATTATAACACCGAGCCGAAGAACGCCGCCTTTGCCAAGAACGGTAAGATCACCAAGGATGAGATCCCTGCCGTGACCCAGCTGTTCACCCCGGACTGGATTGTCCGCTACATGGTGCAGAACAGCTTAGGCCGTCTCTTCATCGACAAGCGGAAGAACGAAGGTGTCTTTGCCGATGGGCGTGGTCTGGATGAGATGACTTGGGATGAAGTCGAGAATAAGCGGATCGCCAACGAAGAGTTTATTGCGGAGCAGATGGGCTGGAAGTATTACTTGCCAGAAGCCGCCCAAACGCGGGAAGTGCGCCAACAGCTGGACGAGATCCAGCAGCAGAGCACCTACACGGATGTGCGAGACATCAAGGTCATTGAAATTAAGACTCGCTATTTGATACAAAGATATGCGGCATAGGCACAAGGGTGTCGGGGTGTCGGTTAGGGTGTCGGTTTTGCAGAAAACCGGCTGTTTTTATATTCAGGAGGAGCGCCATGCCTACGATAACTAAAAAGGAACTCGAAGATTATAAGAAGATGTGTTATGATAGAGATCACGGAAGATTACTAACTCCCGATGGCCTGCGCTTGATTTGTGATGGGTTGAACAGGGACCCGGAAGCTATCGGGAAACACTTTCTGGAAGTGTTAGCGAAGATGCAATCTGCTGGAAGCCGATGACCTCGCGAAATTTACAAGTCCTGTTATAGAATAAATGAATGGAGGTTTTCTCATGGCAATAGCACAAGATGCATTTTTCATTCCAGACGATATTGCGACTGGATTAGCCACAGGTTTATATAGGAGAATTGGCAGCGTTGTCCGATATGCTGTTGGTCCCAATAAAGGTCAGATTGTAAAACACCTTCAGCCTATTGATTTAAAAGCTGCAGAACAAGCTCAGGGGTTAGGTGCAAAAGCAATACAGTTCGTAGCAAATCATAAAAAAGAAGTTGGTATTGCTGCCATCGGTGCAGCTATCGTTGGTGCCGGTGTTTGGGGATATACAGCATGGAAAAATCACGAGCCAAAGGTACTTATGGAGTTCCGTGCAGCTCTGAAAGTATATATCGAAGCAATCCGCACTGGCGATATGAGTGTCGAGAAGATTGACAATCTGATGGTAGCGCTGGAGGAACTGAAAAAACATAAGAATTATGATAAAATCAGCATTCAGCTTACGGCCGAAGATCTTGAAGTTCTGGTAGGCCGTATCTACGAATATACCGTCAAGCTGGCGAAGGATAATGCTATTGAGTTGTCCGACGATGAGCTGGGCGCTTTTGATAACGGAAACAACGGTGCAATTATTGATCTGCAGAAGTATCTTAAGGCCCAGAAAAGAATATTTGAAACTGCAGCATAAACAGGAGGAGAAAAATGTATATTGATACACATTCCAGAGAAAGCATGGAAGAATCGATTTGTAGTATCCTTCATATGCATCCTATCGAGTTACGAAATCAACTGAGAATTATTGATAATACTTCAGCTGACGATGATGATTACATACATCGCTTAGATTTATTTATAGCTGAGCATGTAGACACTTATCCTGATGAGATATTGTTATTTCACCTCGCTCGAAGATTACATGGCACAGAAGATTCTAAAGAAGGGCGAAATCTTGCTGATTTGCTTTTGACAGACAATCCGTTTAGCTTGTTCTTAAAAAATTACAATATTGAATTCATCAAAGGTGAGCAGCACATTGATGTACGATACAAGGGAAACATTGTAGATTGGGATAAGTGCTGGAAAGGAAATGCCAGCTATATGAAGTCGAGGCTTGGATACTTTAAAGGTAGAGAAGATTTCTGTTTTAACGGGTTTGCGATGAAGGACTTGTTATATAGAAATAGCTATGCACGAGAATTATCCGGAGTGCCAGAGTTTTTAGGGCAGCTGATAGAATGTTTGCAGTGCAGTAATGTTGGCAGAAAGTACATGGATGAAAGTGATTATTATTGCTATGAATATAGATTGCCATTATCGATTGTAATGTTTGATGACCATGATGATTATTCTGATGCACTAAAGCAGCGTTACTTATTGCGCTGTGTGCTTCAGCGAATTTACCAGTATCAAATATCAAATCCAAGGTTTATGTATGACCACGACAATCCAATATTGCGTCTTGCAGATGATTATACAATTCCCTCTGAATACTATGTCGGACGGGAAATAGTCACATATGATATGCTGAAGTAAAAAGCGCCTCGCCGCCGGAATCAAATCCAGTGGTGAGGCGTTTCTGCGTCTATGGGTTTATGCCTGCACTTCCTGCCCGTGCTTGAAGGTGAAGCGGATATCGTCGAGACTGTAGACGGTGACGTAATCCACCAGCGAGTGCCAGTTTTCCAGATTGAACTCGGTGAGTGTTTCTGGCAGGGCCTCGAAGCTCTCGATGAAGGCTTCAATGTCGGCTCTCTGGGTCTGCATCCGATCCAGCTCGGCCATAACCGTCTCAAGGCGCTGCTTGGCGGTTTCGAATCGCTGTGTCAGGCCCTCGTAGCGTTTCTGGTATTCGGTCTGGTCAAGGGCAACGTGGGCATTTTCGTAAATGGTCTGCTGCACCATATCGGAAATAAGTTGTGTTTCTTCCAGCAGCGTGGTCTGTTCCGCTTCCAGCTCAGTGGTGTTGAAGAGCAGGTCCATCATCTCACGGCAGTTGGCGATGACCTCGTCCTTGTTCACCAGCAGCTTGTTTGCCGCCGATAGGAACAGGCGCTGGATGTCCTCATCGCAAAGGTGCGGAGTGTCGCAGCGCTCGTCACCATCAAATTTGTGATTGCACTGCCAGATGGTTTTACGGTACTGGCTGTTGGAATGCCAGACTTTTGAGCCGTACCAGCTTCCGCAGTGGCCGCAGCGGATTTTAGACGAAAAGGCGTGAACGCTGTTGTGATAATTCTTGCCACGACCACGCTTGGTCATTTCACGTTGGACCATTGCGAAAACATCCGGTGAAATAATGGCTTCGTGGTTATCCTCAACATAGTACTGCGGGATTTCGCCTTCGTTGATTTTGGTCTTCTTGGTAAGGAAATCCACAGTGTAGGACTTCTGCAGGAGCGCATCGCCTTTGTACTTCTCGTTGCTGAGAATGCTGCGGACGGTGGAAATGCTCCATTTCTCCTTGCCGCCGGGAGTCGGGATGCCATCAGCGGTCAGCTTCTTGGCGATACCGTGGTAGCTCATGCCCTGCAGGAACATAGCGTAAATCTGTTGGACGATAACTGCCTGTTCAGGATTGACTACCAAGTTCCCGTCCGGGCCACGGTCGTAACCGAGGAAGCGGTTAAACGGAACGGTGACCTTACCGTCTGCAAAGCGCTTTCTCTGGCCCCACGTGCAGTTCTCGGAAATGCTGCGGCTTTCTTCCTGTGCAAGGCTGGACATGATGGTCAGGAGCAGCTCTCCCTTGCCATCGAAGGTCCAGATGTTTTCTTTTTCAAAATACACCTCGATGCCTTTTTCCTTAAGCTGGCGAATGGTGGTCAGGCTGTCGACGGTGTTACGGGCAAATCGGCTGACCGACTTGGTAACAATCAGATCAATCTTCCCGTCCAGAGCATCGGCGACCATACGCTTGAAGCCCTCACGGTGCTTGGTGCTGGTGCCTGTTATGCCTTCGTCGGTGTAAACATCGACAAACTCCCAATCGTCCCGGCTCTTGATGTAGTTGGTGTAGTAATCAATCTGCGCAGCGTAGCTTGTGAACTGGTCATCGTGGTCAGTGGAAACACGGGCGTATCCAGCCACACGGCGCTTCTTTAATTCTGTGATCGGCGTCGCCGTAAAGCGGGTCAGTGATGCCGGTATGGTGGTTACTTTCTTTTGGACGACCAATGTTTCTCACTCCTTATCTGTTTCATTTTCTGGCTCATGGCCTCTCGGCGTTCCTCTGTGTATTTTCCCTGCATGGATGCCGAGAATTTTTTATGCCTTTCTTCCGTCCAAGGTGTGCCTTGGCGCTTAGTGTTGTACTGGACCACCGGCTCCCTTCCATCAAAGAAGTGGAAGGTCAGCTTCATATCACTGGAAACGGAAATGTACTCAACCTGCTCTTTGAAGGCATCCGCATCGTGTTCTGCAAGGCCCATCACCGAAGCGGTTATGTCTTTGAGCCTGTCCTCACGAATGCCGGTGGTAACGCAGTCGCCGGAAGTCGGGCAGCGCCAATAATGCATTTTGCCGCCATTCGCTGACTTGCTGGGCTGCGTATTTCTTCTAAAGGTGCTGCCGCAGTGTTCGCAGCGGATTCTGGTGGTAAATTCAGCGTATCGGCCATCGCTGTTGTTGGCCATGTAGTTTTTCATCCATTCACGCTGGCGGTCTTTGTGTTCATCCGTCCAGCAGTCCTTTTTGGCTGTGGATACCCATTCCAGCAGGGCCGTGGTGCCATCGTAAAAATGGAACTCCAAAACCTGACCTTCCAGCACCTGAATGTGATCCACACGCTCAAGGAAAATATCCTCATCAAATTCATCCAGCCCAAGCGCCGTAGCGCAGGCTTCACGGAGAACTCGCTCTGGGATATCCTTGTTGGAACAGCGACCACCTTTTTTCTTGGTGGTGCCGCAGCCCCAAGCGACAATCGTATCGTCGTAAGTGGAGGTGTGCTTGGTGCGGTTACTGCGCTGGTTGCGAACATAACTGCATCCGCAGTGGCAGCATTTGAGCTTGCTGGTGAAGCAGGTAATGTTCAGGGATTTATTTGCAAAAGCGCCCAGCTCCTTACGTCTTGCAATCTCTGCCTGCACATAATCGAATGTCTCTTTGTCAATGATGGCTTCGTGGGTGTCTTCCACATAGAACTGCGGCAATTCGCCACGATTCTTTTTGCGCTTTTTGGTCAGCGGATCTTCGATGTATTCCTTCTGCAGCAGAAGATTGCCGGTGTAGGTTACGTTCGTAAGGACAACCTTGATGTTGGAATCTACCCAGCGCTTACCGTCTCTTGTGGTAATGCCTTCTGCGGCAAATTCTCGCTCAGTCTCAAGGCGGGATTTTCCATCAAGGAAGTTCTGGAAGATGCGTCGCACAATGGCTGCTTCCTCCGGCACAATGACCAGCTGGTCGCCTTCCCAGCGATATCCGAACACTCGGAAGTGACCGTTGGGGATGCCTTGCTCCATGCGCTTACGAGTACCCCATTTCACGTTGTTGCTCAGGCTGATAACTTCTTCCTGTGCAAAGGAGGCCAGCAGTGTCAGCATGACTTCGCCATCGCCGGAAAGCGAATTAATGCGCTCTTTTTCAAAGCGGACCTCGATGCCCAGCTCCTTAAGGTGTCGGACGGTTTCCAGAAGATCCACGGTATTTCTTGCAAAGCGGGAGATGGACTTGGTAAGGATGATGTCGATTTTGCCATCCTCACAGTCTTGGAGCAGTCTTTGAAATTCTGCTCGTGTAGATTTAGTGCCTGTGATGCCATCGTCAGCGTACACGCCAGCATATTCCCATTCAGGATTACTCTGTATCAGTTCGCTGTAGTAGCTGACCTGAGCTGATAAAGAGTGCTGGAGTCGCTCGATTTCCATTGAAACTCTGGCGTATGCAGCGACCTTTTTACGGCTTGGCAAGGTCGGCATCAACGGCTCGATTTTGTTGATTTTTCGCATAAAATCAGCTCCTTTCCGCTACTATATATCACTCTAAAAGCGATAATTATCAAGTCAATTCTGCGAATAATGTACCCAATAATGGCCTGTATTTTTCCAGCATTTTTGTATCAATTATGGCGTATTGCTCCTCGGTGATCAGGCCCTTTTTGAGCATGCCATCAAAGACGTTCATGGTGGCCTGATAGAGCTTTTCACGCTCGAACTGTTCCTCAGTCATGGCAGTCACCTCCGAAGCGGTCAGCGATGTAGCAATCGTGAGAGCAGTATTTTCTGTGGTTATTTCCGTAAGCCGTGAAGGGCTTTCCGCAGTGAGCGCAGGAAAAGGAATAAAAAGCCTTGCGGTTGACCTTATCCAGATGGCTGTTCCACCAGTGGGTGCGGCAGGTATCGGAGCAGAACTTCACCGGTTTTCTGCCCGGAGTCTGGGTCAGCTGCTTTCCGCAGTTGCGGCAGCAGTTCGGGTCAGGAAGATTTTCTGTATGCACAGCAGCCTTGGTGCCGGTGAGCTGGTTTCTGCGGCAGAAGGCTGATACCTGATTTTTTGTTAGGCCCAGAGAGGCAGCGATGGTGGCATATCCGTATCCGGCCTGTCGTAATTCTATGATCTGATTTTTCTGTTCGTTTGTCATAGCAACCTCCAGTTGGGAAATATTGAGGACGGTCCTCTGATTTCCCACTGGAGATGAATTAGCGATTTGAGCGGATAAAAATTAAAAACATCTCTTCAGCGAAAGCAAGGGTTATCCTCACTCCCTTTTGGAGATGGGAGAGCCGTTTTGACGAACTTGCGCATAAAAAAAGTGGGTCTGCCGGACGAATCCAGCAGACCCTAAAGTGCCGTTATAACTTTGTAGCGTAATCGAGAGAAATCCAACCGGCACCGCTTTTCAGCTTGCCCCATTTGGAAGCGCCGGTACCATCAGACTCTGCGACGATGGTGAACACACCAGCGCCAGTGTACTGACCGGTTTTGTCGTAGTTGGTGCCGGGACCTTTGCGGATATTCAGGTTAGTGATACGGATGCGCACACGGTACGGCTCAAAGGCAGTTTCCGGCTTGGTTTCCGCTTCCACCTTTGCAGCAGAAGGAGTGTAGACCACATTGCCATCGTTATCGAAAACGCTGTAGCCTTCATTCTCATCGGCTTTGGCCTTCGCATTAGAAAGGATGCGATATGCACCTACCTGAGACTTGCTGTCGGCCCATGTCTTACGGACACGGTAGTAGCCGGAAGTCAGCTTCTCAGGATACTCCTTGGCGGCAGCATCGCCGGTATCAGTGGAAGTGTCCTTGCCCATAGCGGCCTTGACTGCCTTGCGGAAGCCGTCCATCGTATAGCCCATGCCCAGCTGATTCCAGAGATGTTCCGGGTCACCATGATTGCTGGCGATGCCACGCTTATAGCCCTCCGCATGGCTGACGATAACCCCATCAGCAGTCGGATCGAGATTGTACTCTTTGCAGAGGTACGCAAACAGCTCCACTGCCGCCTCATAGGTGCGCTTGGCCACTGCCTTTGCGGTCGCAGTATCGGAGCAGGTAAAGGTAGCACCGCCAGTATACTTGATGCAGGCTGGCTCACACATTTCTACACCGATGTGAGTATTGTTGGAAGAGCCACCGCCGTGCCAGCCACGATGATTCCAAGGGAGCGTCTGGTAAACGGTACCGTCGTTTCCGTCAATAAAGCCGTGGACGCAGGCCCTGTCATAGCTTTCGCTGTTCCAGTTCTTGATGAACACTGCAGCGCTGGGCTGCGGACAGCCAACGGAATGGAGCATCAGGCCCTTGACTGTGATTTTCTTTCCGGCAGTGTAGCACGGATTTTTTGTAAGAATAGATTCTACCAGCTTCATGTTATTTGTCCTCGCTTTCTGTGTTCTCAGCTCGGTCGTGGAGCTGCTCCAAGACATCCTTCAGCTTCTCCGGGATAGGCAGACCAAGGTGCGCTGCGTTTTCCAGAAGGGATACACCCTCATTGGAGAGGTAGAAGAAGATGACTGCCGTTCTCAGCACAGAGCCGGAGCCGATCACCTGAACATCAAGAATGTTTGCGATGCCCACCAACGTGAAAATCAGTACCTTGCGGCAGATGCCTTTGAAGCCAACGGAGCTGGACAGGTTTTTGTCCACGATGGCGCACATGACACCGGTGATGTAATCCACCACCGTAAAGGCAAGCAGTGCGTAGAGTAGTCCGTCACAGCCACCTAAGAAGTAGCCAAGCCATCCGCCGATGGCAGCAAAGACGAACTGAATGGTTGTCCAAAATTCCTTCATAGTGAAATCCTCCATTTCATGTTTGATATAGCAAAAGGCCGCTTACCGGTCAGGTAAACAGCCCTTCGTTTCATAGGTTATATTTGTTTTGGCAGCGCTTCCCACAGGCGCATATCTTCCTGCCCAAGGGACCAGATGGCGATGCCTCGCAGCTTCCAGCGGTAGGCCGCTTCATTGGCCCAATAGAGCAGTGAGTCCACATCCTGATAGTACAGAATAGAGAAACCATCAGCGTCGCCGAGGAATAGCCTCGATACCCAGACATTGATGTCTTTGGGCGTGATGGTGACGGTATAGTCGTTGCCGCACTCCAGCGCCAGAAGGTCGGAATGATAAAACTCGTAGTCGAGAGATATATCCTCACTGCGGGTAGAGATTTCTTCCACATCACTGGTCAGAGTGAATACCTGAAATTCCTCGTCCCACACAGCATTGCTGCGCTCAATTCGACCATATTCGACAACGGAGCCATCCGGGAAGGCCACGTCAAAGCGCTCGTAAGGCTCGTAGGTCCAAGCGTCGCCCAGACGGAGCAGTTCGCAAACCGCATGCCCATCGGAACGGAAGCCTGCGTAACCGCCGCCAAAGCCGCTGACCGTGGCCGTGAAGCGCAAAGTATATGAATTGCTGGAATAAACACGGACCTTGTTTCCACGAATACGCATCTCAACGGTGTACATATTCGGGTCTGTGCGAAGGTCTGCATTGCTGGTCTTTGAAAAACTGGTGGCGTAGCTGCCAAGAAGTGTGGAGCCGTTATAAAGCTCCACCTGCTGGGTATCGTAATTCAGGCAGCAGAACAGACTGCCGCAGAATACACCGGCCCTGCCACCGCCATCTGCCGGAAATGCCAGCCTTGCACGGATATGGATATCATCAAAACCGCTGTAAAGCCATGCGATTTCGCCTTCGCCATCCAGCTGAGAGTAAGGTCTGCTGGTGTCCCCATAGTCCAAAGTTTTCTGCCAGACATCCCATTCCCCGGAGAGTGTAGTCCAGTAGCTGGATGGCAGGATGGTATCGTCACGGAAATCCTCATACCAGATCAGCGCCGAGTCTGGCTTTCTGCGGAGCATCTCGCAGGTCAGCTTGAAGCCTTTATCCGGTTTGCAGGGATTTCCGTCCACATCAATGAACTGCCTTGGCGAGAGCGTAAACTGCGAAACACCGGCAGTCGGCTCCTCAGAAAAGCCGGTGCAGACACGGAAACCATAAAACTGCACACCGTTGACACCAACATCAACGGTCAGCGTGTGGGTACCGGCTGAAAAGCTGTGACCGGTCACCAGAGGAAACCAGCAGGTCGTTCTCCAGTAAGGCCACCAGAGGCGGTCTTCGGAGAAGGTCTTTGATACGCCATCCACAGAAACCGTGATGCTGTTTTTATCCCAGAACGGGAAACAAACTCGCACGGCAACATCATAAGTACCAGCTTTATCAATGGTGAACTCATAGGAAGCGGAGCCTTCATCGCCCAGCGTAATCATGTAATCGGATACAGAGACGATGCCGGAATAATCATCCACATCGCCGCCGCCACGATCTATGAGGATATTGCCAAACTCAGTGTTTTGCTGCTTGGCATAAGCGGTCAGGTAGCGCCTGCGGTTATATACCTCGCCCGTCAGCGGATATTCCTTGTAAACAGCGTCCTGACCTTCCATGAAATCGTAAACTTGCGGCAGCGCCCACGGCACTTTGTCGTAGTCATCCCAATAGGCCAGAATCGGGATCATTGGCTGTGGAGGCGCATCATCGGTGAAATTGTAGCCGCCAGTCATCCACAGCTTTGCGGCATAGTAGGTGTTGGAGGTGCCTCGGTAGGTTTTGCCGAGGTTTTCCGGCGTATCGTATATCTGCCAGTTCCAACCATAACCGGGCAGTCCCATGAAGATCTTCTGTGGGTCCATAACGGAGGAAGCATAATCGTAGATACCTTCCAGCCAGTCACGAGGCGATACCGGGCCGGGAGCGGAGCCAGCCCACGCCATACCGTAGCTCATGATGGCAGCAGTGTCGCAGTAGGCATCAAGGTCAGCATAAACGCACCAGTTCTCACCACCAACGGAGCCGTTAACGGAGGTCATACCCGGCAGGCAGATGTTAACGAGCTTACTGGAATCGTAAGCCTTGACCGTATTGTAAATATCCCGAAACAGCGCATTTGCAGCAGTTCGGTTTTCGTATTCGCCACCACGCTCAAGGTCGATGTCCACACCGGCACACCACGGATATTTTTCCATGATGCGCACAAGCTCCGTCAGGAAGGTATCCTTGGCTCCGTCCGTGTTATTTCGCAGCGCAGTAAAAATGGATGCAGTACCGTGATTCATGACGGTAAGCATCCACTTGATGTGCGGCCATTTATTGATGTAGGTCAGCATGGTAGATATGCTGGTGCCGGTTTCAGAGATAGTCCCGGTAGCATCTACCTCGAAGGTGAAGATACCCACCGTATCCAGCCTGTCGCCGTAATCACGCAGGGCCTGATACATTCTGGTGTTGCCCATGAAGGACCAGACCATACAGCGCTTGCCTTGCAAATAATCTCTCACAGCACATCACCTCCGTCCTGCATTTCCTGAAACTTGATATATAGCTTGGCAGATTTTCCTTTTTCCAATGTGATCGGATGCTTGCTGTCACCGGCAGCAGAGTATTGGTAAAAGCCGTCCTTGCCTGTAGCAGCACCGTTTTTCAGGCACTCTCTTGTGGAGCCAAGGAGTGATAAGGTATCACCGGCACGGGCTGCATCAAGGAAGGTGGCCTTTTGAGAGCCAGCACCCTGCGAAATGATGATGCTGCCAGCAGCCATATCCTGAATCGGCTCCACCTCAATATCAAGGCCAGCGGTCGTGCTGCCAAGATTGAAGATGACCACGGTGCCGCTGGAACGGACGATACCGTTATAAAATCGTGGTGCCACAATCGCATCATCCTCACGATACTTTTGCAGCAAGGTTTCCGTGTTAATCACAAATCCGGTCAGTCGGTCGCCTTCTTGCACCATAAGGTCAGTAAACCAGATACGTCCAGTGCAGTCGCTGACAATAGGTTGTACCGTAATGCTGACCACACGCATATCTTCTTTGACCGTAATTGTTTCTGCAAATCTTGTAAATTCAGCCATCACGTCACCTACCCATCCAGCGTCCAGAGAATTTCGCTGACGTGTCCGACCCAGCCGGTAGCGATGGAGCCACCTTGGAGCAGCATGTCGGTGATGTATACTGCTCCGGTACAGTCGGTCACGCAGACTCGTATCGTTATGGACTTAATTCTGCCGTAGCCTTTTGGAGAGATGTCATGGGCTGTCTGTGTAAAATAAGCCATAGCGCCTCCTTAAAACAAATCAATAAACCTCGTTTCTGTGGTCCCGTCCTCGTATTCAAAGACCACCTCAATGCCTACCTGACCGGCAGAGCCTTTTTCCAGATTTTCAGAAGCAATCTGTGCCGAGAAGGTATAGCTGCTTCGGTTTGCCGGATAGACGGTCTGCATCATACTTTTGGTCATGCCAGCTTCGCCTTCAGCTTTAAAGGAGGCCGTACCGGAAACACCGTTTGTGGCATCCACTTCAAAGCCAGAGTTGACCCAGTAGGACAGGCCACTGTCGCCTCTGGAGTTGCGCAGATGATTAAACGGAACGAGGTCTTTTACTTCCTGTCGGTCGATAACATCCGTGGAAGCCAGTACATCAGCGGCCTTGTCCCATTGCGCAGAGGAATCGCCCAGCTCACGAAGCGTGGTAGAAAGTTCCAGTACCGTGTTCCAAGGCTCCTGCAGGTTGTACTGCCTGCGGACTACACGGGTTTTGACCGACAAATTCAGGTCTTTATCATCAACTGTTACGATGTCGCCCAGCGCCCATGCTTCATGTTCATAGCCGGTTAGGACGGAAAGGTCCATAGCGGACAGAACATAGGAAATACGAGGATGGGCGTATTCCTCCAGCTTATTCTGCGTGTACTCCAGCATCTGATAAGGATTGGTGAAGTTGGAGCAGTCCAGCGTGGAGATACGGATTTCATCGGTGTAGGAAGTGTCCTGCACATATTCCTTTCCTCCGTTAATGGAAGCAAAGGTCATACCATCCTTACCATAGGCATACAGCCTTGTAACGAGGCCTCGGGTATCCACCACTCGCTGAATGGATTTCATATTCTTGCGATAGCAGAACAGCACACCGTTGTCGTTGCCGCTGAAGGTCAACAGGTGGACCAGACGGTTGGCGCAGTCAAAAATCAGATCGCCACCGTGGATCACCTGCGTCTGACGAAGCACTGCCAGCGCATTTTTCTCGCTGCATTCCCATGTACGCTTGCTGGTGACATTCACCGTGCCTACGGCCCAATCGGTGCCAGCTAAGGCGTGGGCCATTGGGATATCAGCCGTATCTGCATTGAAGCTGACGGTTTCTTTTACTTCCGAGAAGGCCAAATCATAAAATGCCGCCTCCGCATAGACCGTTGTAACCACACGGCCATCTGAGGTTTTGTCATCGGTCACGGTACGAATGCGATATACATCATTTACGATCTGCACCTGCTTTTCGTTATCAAGGGAGAGCCTTTTGACATCCTGAAACGGGAGCTTAAACTCCAAGGTGTCAGCGCCATTCACCTCGCTGGTGACGATAATATCAAAGGCGTTCTCCAAGACGGCTTCCCATGCATTGTCGGCATCCAAGATAACCGGTCGTGCAAAGCCAAGTCGGTCATACGGTGCCTTTGGAATGTCGTGGAGCTGTATATCTGTAACCTTCGGTGTCTTGCTGGTATCCGCAGTGGTCAGCGTTATACGGAAACGGATGTATTTCTGATTGGGCGACTGTAGTTCGCCGCTGGTACCGATGGACTGCCATGCGGACCATTCCACCAAATCCTGTGAGGTAGCTGTTTCCACCAGCGACACAGCATTAACACCGGCAGTGTATTCGCTGGTCACAGAAACTCTGCCGCTGCCGGAGAGAGCGCAGGAGGTTGGAATGGTAGTTAGCTGGCCGCTTTCCGGGTAAACACCGTCCGTTGCACGAAGGGTTACAGTTCCCGGCTCAGTCAGACCATCGACATTTTCCGATAAATCTCCCGCATTGGCGCAGAGAGAAGATAAGAAGTAATTTTTCAGGTCCTCTGCGGTCATATCCGAATCGCAGTCCAAAAACCAGTCATCAAATCCACCTGCGTAGTAGTAGGTATCTGCATGCATCCCCATCACAATATCGGCAGTGCAGGAGGAATTTAGTGTGCCGGTAAAGGTCAGCACATCAGAAGTCCAGACTTCACCGCTGCCACGGTCGCCCAGCACGTAGGTGAACGTTTTGTTGTTTGGCTCAATGACGCCTGCGATAAAGTACCAGCCACCATTGACCAGTGAAAAGCTCGGTGTCACTGTCTTGTCCAGAATGAGAGAGCCGGAAGAGTTATACAGCATGATTCTTGGCTTGCCGGAATAGAGTGACAAATAGAAAATAGGCTGTCCGGGACCATAGCGGGTATTGAAGATGGGACAGAAGGTGTTACCGACAGAATAGGTCGTCGGATTCATCCAGCCGCCCACAACAATGCGCTCACCGAGATTTGCAAAGATGCTGCCATCATTGGTTACCTGCAGATGGGTTTTCTCTGTGGTGGGATTGTTGATGTTCATACGGAACTGGCGACCTTTTTGGCTGCTCTTTAAGCTGGCCGTGGTGCCACTCCAGTTGATGATGGTCATCTTGCGACCATTGCCGGAAGAATCGATGAGCTTGTTGTCAGCATCCGGCGCAGACTCATTGAATCGCCACAGGCCACTCATTCCTTCGATATATGGGAACTCACCAGTAAAATCTGTCTGGGAAGTCAGGATACTTTTAACAGCCACATCATCACCTCCATCTGCTGTTTGCCTGAATATTGAGTTCTGTGAAGGTCGCATTGGAAGTGGCGACCACCACAGTATTGGAGCCGGTTTCCAATATCGGGAAATTCAGCTCATATAAAAGTGGCAGACCATTGCGGAGCGTATTGCCCACAGCATCCACTACCTTTGCGGTTACCAGAGCGCTGTCCACAATCAGGGTTTCACCTTCGGTAAGAGCGCCGCTGATACGAAGCTCCTCTCCGCCAGTGATAATGGAGATGTAGCTGTCTGCATCAGCGGAAACGACGCCCTGAATGGAATAGACTGGCTCCGATAACGTTGTTCCGATGTTGCGCAGAACTTCGTGTTCACCTTCCTCGGAAATAACAAAAGTTTCGTCCTCCAGCGCATAGCCGTGAGGATCGGGACAGATAAATTTGAGAGTGAAAGTACCGGCAGAACGTAGCAGCCTTTCGCAATCGACAGCTTCCGACAAACGGGCCAGAAAGTAGCGGTCAGGCACTTCATCCAGCACCAGCTGCTTTAGGCCTGCGGTCGGGTCAAGCCACTGCGACATGGCATCCAGCACCGAAACCAGTGCGGCAAAGTCCTTCTGCGGGTAAACATAGCAAGTGAGCGTGATAATACGTTCACCGCTGTCACAGCCGAAGTCTGCCACTCCAGCTTTGCCCGGTACTGTTTCATAGAAATTACGCAAGGCCGGAGATGCCTGCCAAGAGGTCAGCCTTGCTTTGATTTTCATAATTTTTGATGTGATCCCGTTAAACTGAAATCCCAAAACGGCCACCTCCTTAAGCAGTCAGCACACGGCCCTGTGCACGAGAGCCAGTCTGCATCAAGTTATAAAGTTCCTGCGATACCTTTCGGATATCATCTTCGCTGCGGACCACCATCTGTTGCACGGTTACCAGAGAGCCATACATACCGTCCATCACAGTGGAACGGCTGTCAGCGCTGCTTTCCGTCAGTGCATTGGCGGCACCGGCATCAAAGGAGAAATCGGTAGGAATAGAAGTCTCCATGTCCTTTGCCAGACCGTTCATGACAGAGTTGATGTCATCAGCCATACCCTCGGCAGCTTCCACAGCGTCTTTGCCGTTGGCATTGATGGCACCGGCGAGACCTTCCACCAGCATTTCGCCGACCCAGCCCATTTCCTTGGACGGAGACGCAATGCCGAAGAAATCACAAATGCCATCCCAGATGGAAGAAATCCAGCCGGACACCTTGTTCCAGAGCCAAGAAGCAAGAGATTGGATGCCTTGCCACAGGCCTCGCACAAGATTACCACCGACTTCTGCAAGCTGGGATACGCCTTTTCCAAAAGCAGAAACCAGACCAGAAATAATCTGCGGCACTGCTTTTACAATTTCCACGATGATAGTCGGCAGATTTTTAATCAGCGAAATCAGGAGCTGCACACCTGCTTGCACGATCTGCGGGATACTGTTGATCAGCGCATTTACGATGGAGCCGATGATTTCCGGGATAGCTGCCACAATGGTGGTGATAATCTCCGGCAGCGCCTGAATGAGTGCCACCAAAAGGTCGATACCCGCCTGTATGAGCTGCGGGATGCTATCCAACACAGCTGTAATAATGCCTTCAATGATTTGTGGAATTGCCGCCACGATTGCTGTGATGATTTCCGGCAGCGCAGATACCAGTGAAGTCAAAAGCTGAATGCCAGCCTCAATAATCTGCGGAATGGCACCAATAATAAAATCTACAATAGCAAGGATGATGGAAGGCAGTGCTTCGATCAGGATCGGGATTGCAGTCAGTAAGCCTTCTGCAAGGCCCATAATCAGTTGCAGCGCTGCATCCAAAATCATCGGAAGGTTTTCAATGAGGCCCTGCACAATCGTAACGATTGCCTGCACTGCTGCCGGAATGAGCTGTGGCAAAGCAGAGCCGATGCCCTCCACCAAGGAAACCACCAGCTGAACTGCGGCATCCACCAGAAGCGGCAGGTTATCAATCAGGGCCTGCACGATAGTCATAATGGCACTGACAGCTGACGGAATCAGCTGCGGCAGCAAGGTCAAAATGGTATTTAGTATCTGTGTGAAAAGCTGGGTCACCGTATCAAGGAGTGAAGGAAGCAGGTCTGCAAAAGCGGTCAGGAGCGCATCCGTTACCGTAGGTAGGACCTTGACCATATTCTCAATGACGGGAGTGACATTCTTTATTACATTCTGGAGTGCATCCACCATGTTCTGGCAGAGCATATTCATATCGGCATTGGCGTCACCGAAACCGACCAGCATATTCTGGAGTGCTGCCTGCAGGGAGTTGATGGAGCCAGAGATGGTGTGTTCTGCTTCTGCGGCAGTGGCACCGGCCACACCCATGCTGTCCTGAATGACATGGATGGCTTCAACTACATCGGCATAGGAATCGATATTGTACTCGATGCCGGAAATGGCCTGTGCATCCGCAAGCAGTCGTTCCATCTCGGTTTTGGTGCCGCCATAGCCCAGCTTCAGGTTGTCCAGCATTGTGTAATTCTGCTTGGCAAAGCCCTGATAAGCGTTCTGAATCAGAGAAATGTCCGTACCCATTTTGTTGGCATTATCGGACATATCCGTGATGGCCATGTCAGCGTATTTCACAGCGGCCTCGGTGTCGCCACCAAGGGACTGTATCAGTGAAGCGGAGAAAGAAGTGACCGTCTCCATATAATCATTCGCCGACATGCCCGCTGTTTTATATGCGTTGGCAGCGTAGGTCTGCAGTTCTTGAGAGGACTCCTTAAAAAGGGTATCGACACCGCCGACCAGCTGTTCATAATCGGCATAGGCGGCAATGACCTCTTTGCCAAGAGATACAGCCGCCGCACCTGCCGCTACAGCAACAGCGCCCATTGCTGCGCCGATACCTTTTAAGACGCTACCAAACTTCTCGAATTTACCGGACGATTTATCTGCAGCATCACCGGCATCGTCGATTTTTTCCTCCATATCGTCGGCGCTGTCGGCAACATCGTCCATTTCACGCTCGGCTTCATCCAAAGCCGTATTATTGCGGCCCAGTTCTCGCTCCATATCATTTAGGGCCGCTGTTGCATTGTTTAGCTGAATCTGCCAGCTCTGTGTTCTGCGATCGTTTTCACCGAAGGATTCGGAGGCATTGGCAAGCGCAGCACGGAGCGTTTCAATTTTCTGTTTCTGTGCCTCGATTTCCTTATTCAGCACTTGGTTTCTGGCTGTAAGTGCCTGCACGGAATTGTCGTTTTTATCAAACTGCGAGGTCACGACCTTCATTTCCGAGCCGAGGACCTTAAAGGACTGGTTGATTTCGGACAGTGCCTTCTTAAATTCCTTCTCGCCCTCAAGACCAATCTTCAGACCAAAATTATCCGCCATCAAACCACCTCCTTAGATTCCGTCCGGGATAATGTCATCGATATACATTTCACGCTTCGGTTTTGCCATGCCGTGATACTGCTTATGGCACTCCCAAAGGTCCAGTAACAAGCCAAACGGCATCAACCACACCTCATCCTGTGAAAGATGAAGATGGGCGATGCCGTAATAGAAAAGTCGAGTAAATAACTCGTCGTCACTTACTCGACCACTGCGTTTTTTGAATCCACCTCACTGACCACATTGCGTTTGGTGCCTTTGTACAGAGCTTCGGTGATTGCCACCTTGTAGTCTGCAAGGTCCAAAGGCGTGGTCAGAAGCTCCACCAATTCCTCGGTGAGCAATTCACGCTGGCTGTCTTTGTGCTTCAGATTGTGAATGAGAATGGACTGGTTTGCCAGAAGTGTGATGAGCCATACGATCTCGCCGATGGCCATCTCGAAATTCTCACTCTTCATGAGCTTTTCGCCCAAGTTCTCAAGACCACCGTAGCGGCCAGCGATTTCCTTGGTAGCTTTTGTGGTGAGGATAAGCTCGTATTCCTCACCGCCGATAGTAATATTTGCGCTGCGTTCCGTAACCATTTATTAGCCCTCCTCGGTAGTAGTGATAACAGGCTCATAGACCTGCTTGTACCAGTTGGTGATGGTGTCGTTTGCCACGCCGGTATCGCCTTCGGTGACTTCTGCCTTCCAAGGATGCTTGCCGCTGGCGTCTGCCTTGTTGCGGGTAAGCACGGTGCCTTCGATGGTAGGAGTGGAGAAGGTGATGCTGTCGCCCTTGGTAGCAAGGTTAGTAGCAGGGATACCGAATTTTACACGGTACAGCCAGTAATACTTGTACTTGCCGTTGGACTTCTTTGCACGGAAACCGATAGCAACAGGAGTGCCGCCATCTTCGCCGCCGGAAATCAGTACATGGTTATCGTCGATGGTAGCGCCTGTCAGCACAGAAGCGGCAGTAGCACCGATATCATCAATGCCCAGAGCCAGAGTGCCGGACTTAAACTCCTTCACGATTTCAGCAGCGCCATCGTCCGCATAGAGCGTAGCCTCAGCCAGCTCCACGGAAAGCTCTGCAGAGATTGCCTTTGCCAGCTGGACCGGAGTGTCGTAGGTTTCCTCGCCAGCTTCGTCCTCGGCAATGGCTGCATAATACAATTTATCAAGACCAATCGTAGCCATAATCAATCCTCCAATTCATAAGATTTCGCCACATCAATGGCGTAGTGGTGGTACCCGGTGTCGTTTTCACGCTCGATGTACCGTCTGTCAGTTATGGTAAAATCCGAAGCCAGAAGGCTGCGGACTATACTGTTTTTACTTTTTGTGTAGTTGCCCTTAGAAAAAAGCGAGAGCCTTGCCTCCTGCACATCGAAGCCGGGAGAATTGTCGGCATGCAGCTCGAAGGTGTCCGTCAGCGGTACGATGACCACATAGGTCTCTGGAGCTGTGCCTTCAAATACGCCCGTTTCCACAGGAATGGAGAGGTGCTCAATCAGTGTCTTGCATTCTGCTAACACGCTCAAAGTTTCTCCACCTCCGTTTCAAAGGCCTGTTTCATGGCCTCAATGCATTGCTTCTTGGATGCAGATTTGGCAGGCTTCAAAAATGGCTTTGCAGGCTGACCGCTTTTGCCGTATTCGATGATATTGGCAAGCTGGGCATTGCTGCCGCCGTCACGCCTCGGCTCGGAAAAGCCGACCTTGATATTGAAGTTGCCGTTGCGGTCCATTTTTACACCGGTCAGGCCAAGAGAGGATTCCAGTTCACCGGTGGATCTGGAATCATACTTGGTACCGCTGCCGATGACCGAGGCGAGGTTGCTTTTGGTTTTCTCCAACACCACCTCACCACCGGCCTCCAGCACTGTTTCTGCAATAGAGTCAAAGTTGCTTCCAAGGCGGGACATGCGCTCCAGAAATTCATCTGGCATTTTTACATCAACTCGTGCCACTGGAAACGACCTCCTTTGCCAAAACCTCAATGTACATGCCACGGCCTTTTACATTCTCCACAGAGGTGATTTCAAATCTGCCATCTTCGCAGACGATCACCATTGCCGTAGTGATTTTCAGGCCCGGAATGATACGGAAGCGAAACAGGTCAGTGGCATCAGAGAAGGTGCTGCGATTGGCCCATTGCTCGGTGCCGTGCCGACCTTCTCTGTAGGCCCTGATAGAAGCGACGACCACATCCGTAATGGTGGAGAAGCCTTCCTCATCAAGGACCTTTTGCTTCTCCACGATGTCAATAAAGGTGTTCATTTTACCAAAGCTCATATCACACCTTCCAATCTCGGTCGAGGCGCAGAAGCAGGTTTACGGTATTCCATACCTGCTGACCGGCCTGTACATTATCCGCAAAGAAACCGCCAGTGGAGCCATCTCTGGATTCATAAAAATGCGTTGCCAGCATAATCACCGCCTGTTCTGTGGTGGCTGGCATCGTATTTTCTGTGTAGTAGCCTTCTTGAATATGCTGATAGCTTTCCGCATAGGAAACGGCGGCAGTGATGAAGCGCTCAATTAGCGCATCATCTGCCGTATGCTCCAGAATCAGATTTGCCTTGACCTTCGTCAAAAGTTCGCTCATCACTGCCACCTCCCATCAATTAGGCACCCATCTTGAGTACCTGTACTGCTTCAGGAAGTACCAGCTTGCCATCCACACGCTCCTTGGCTACGAAACCGACCATACCGTTACCGGCATAGAGTTCACGAAGCTCTGCAAAGGAACGAGTGCCACGGTCGCCGATGTTGTAGTAGCTGAAATCACCGAAGGCGATGACAGGCTTACCAGCAGCGATGGTAGGAACGAAAGGAGAGGTCAACACGTCGTAGCCGAACAGCTTACCCGGCTCACCGGCCTGATTGGAAGGCTGCCACAGATACTGACCGTTCTCATCCTTGAGCTTACGGATTGCAGCGATGGTCTGGTCGTTCATGATGAACTTGGCGCTCTTACGATAAGGACGCTTGAGTGCGTAAATCAGATTGATGATTTCGTCGGAAGTGATCTCCGTAGCGCTTGCTGCGGTCACACCGATTTCTGCGCCGCCAGACTCAGCAAAGATGCCCAGAGGCTTACCAACACCATCACCGTTGAGGAACGCATCCTCTTCGGCATTGGCCAGCGCCTTACCGAACTGCTTGATGATGTATCTCTCAAGCTGGAAGGCGTTGTCGTACAGAAGCTCCTCAGTGACCTTCACTGCAACATGCAGCTTGTGGGCATCGAGGTTAATCTGGCTGAAAGTAGCGTCACCGAAGGAAAGCTCGCCGCCCTCCTCGATCCACGCTGCTGCAGGCTTGGCACCGGCGATGTTAATCTTGTGCTGGCCGCTGGTAGTGATGACATTGGCGAGACCACGGAAGATGTTCTCTTCAGTCAACACATCAATGAGGCGGGAGTCGTACTCTTCAGGCACAAGGTAACCGCCGTTCTCGTCGATACCTTCGGAAAGGACATCGGAGATGGTGCGGAAGTTAGTACGCAGGGCCTTGAGCATACCAGCCTTATACGCATCGGAAGCACGGCCAGTCTTAGCCTTACCGTCGCCGGTATCTTTGCCGCCGTTCATAGGTTTGTGAGTGATAGGAGTGTTGACAGGCTTATTGAGTTCGGCCTCCATCGCCTCCATCGCCTGCATACGCTCGATTTCAGAGGTGTAGTTCTGCACCTTTTGTTCCATTTCGGCATAGGTCTTGGCATCCTCGTCGGAGAGAAGACCGTCCTTGTCACGCTTGGTCTCCACAAAGGCCTTTGCAGCCTCCCATGCCTTGTTACGCTTTTCTCTGAGTTCCAAAATAGTCATAATAAATTACCTCCAATTTTTGATAAGATTGAGCCTATCCATCAGGGAGTCGGCTTTGACTTTGGTTTCTGTCTGTGTGGGTTTGGCTTCGATTTTGCACTTAGCAGCGAGTTTATCCATGAGAGAATCAACCACTGCAGTGCGGGAGAACATCATGCTGACCTGCGGCACGGGAACTTCATCCGTAGCGGCAGAGCGCTGCATAATTTCATCTGCAAAACCGAGTTCGATGGCCTTGTTTGCATCCATCCAAGTTTCCGCATCCATGAGATGGGAGAGCTTGGTGCGGGACAGGCCGGTCTTGATTTCGTATGCGTTCAGAATCGAATCCTTCACGCTGCCCAGCATATCAATGGCTTTCTGCATCTCCGCAGAATTGCCATAGGCAATGGTCATGGGATTATGAATCATCAGCATCGAAACAGGAGATACCAGCACTTTGGTACCGGCCATTGCGATAACGGATGCCGCAGACGCTGCGATGCCATCGATCTTGACGGTCACATTGCCTTTGTAGTCCATCAGCATGTTGTAAATCTGCGCTGCTGCAATGCAGTCGCCGCCGGGAGAGTTAATCCAAACGGTAATGTCACCGGAGCCGGAGTTCAGCTCGTCTTTGAAAATCTGTGGAGTGACGTCATCGTCAAACCAGCTTTCCTCGGCGATTGTTCCGTTTAGGAATAGCGTTCTCTCCGTCACCGGCTCCTGAGTCTCCTGATTGGCCACCGTCTGGATCTTCCAGTTCCAGAACTTCTTCATTCTGCGTTTCCTCCTTTCCTGCGAAAATGCCCGCATCCTTGAGCTTGGTCATATTGCCATTGATGAGGTATAAATCACCGCCTTCTTCGGCAGGGATACGGTCGAGATTTTCAAGCTCACGGATGTCGTTTGCGCTCATCCAGCCGTTCTGCCTGCCGATGGCGTAACCGTTCATACGGCTCTGATAATCGCCACGGAGCAGACCGTCCACATTGAACTTGATAAAATAAGCAGCTTTCTCGGAAGAGGAAATCAGCGCACGAATCATCGATTGCTCCCACCTGACGAGCCAAGGCTCCAAGGTGTATTTCACAAATTCCAAAGACTGCTGCTCAATATTAGAAAAGCTCGACTTCTCCAGATCACCGACCATGTGAGGCGGGACACGGAAAATTCGAGCAATTTCATTGATTTGGAACTTCCTCGTTTCGAGGAACTGTGCCTGTTCCGGTGAAATGGAGATAGGCGTGTATTTCATGCCTTCTTCCAGAACAGCCACTTTATTTGCGTTGCCGCTGCCGCCAAAGGTGGACTGCCAGCTTTCACGCACCTTCTGTGGGTCTTTGATGGTGCCGGGATGTTCTAAGATGCCGCCCGGTGTGGCACCGTTGGCAAAGAACTTAGCACCGTATTCCTCACAGGCGATGGCCATACCGATGGCGTTTTTTGCCATAGCAATGGGACTGTAACCTACCAGACCATCAAAGCCAAGGCCGGGAATATGCAGCACATCGGTCGGCTGCAGGATAACTGCGGTATCCTTATTGCGGATGGCCTCGTCCGGGCCACGGTAGTAGGTGTAATAGAGCTGGCCGTGTTCATCACGGTCCACCACCATACGATTTGGCATCAGCGGATACAGGGCCACGACTTCACCTTTGCCGTTGCGAATGATCTGCGCATAGGCGTTGCCCCAGAGGAGCAGGTGCGTCATGAGCGTTTCCCTGAATACGAAAGAGGTCATTTCAGGATTCGGCTCATCGTGAAGCAGTACATACAGCGGATGGTCGATGGCTTTTTCTTTGCCTCCGGTATCTGTATAGCGATACAGATGCAGTGGAAGACCGGCCACGGCCTCTGCCAAGATACGAACACAGGAATATACTGCGGTCATTTGCATGGCAGAGCGCTCCGTCACGGTTTTGCCAGAGGTGGAACTGCCAAACAGGAAACGATAGCCACTTCCGGCAGTCGCATTGGTGGGCTTGTCTCTGGCCTTAAATATTCCAGATAAAATTCCCATAGGAAATCACGCTCCCTTCTTAAATGAAAAGTATGCCACGTTCGTCATAGACGCTGGCAGAGTTACTGTTGCCACAGCGGATCGCACGGTCAAGGCCCATGATGGTGGCCACGGCACCGTCGATTTTCTCTGTGGATTTTTCTTTGTCGGCTTTGATATTTCCGGCAGGGTCTGTACGGATGAAGATGTTGTCCATCATCCAGCGCAGGACCGGATGCCCACCGTGGGCAATTTTCTGCTCCAAGGTAAGTTTCATCAGCTCCTTGGTCGGAGGCGACATATCCTTAAAGCCCTGACCGAAAGGCACCACCGTAAAGCCCATGCCTTCTAAGTTCTGCACCATCTGTACAGCGCCCCAGCGGTCAAAGGCAATTTCACGGATGTTGTATTTTTCACCCAGCTGCTCGATGAATTTTTCAATGTAGCCGTAGTGGACCACATTGCCTTCGGTGGTCTGCAGGAAACCTTGGCGCTCCCAGACATCATACGGAACATGGTCACGGCGCACTCGAAGCTCCAGCGTATCTTCTGGTATCCAGAAGTACGGGAGGACTACATATTTGTCATCCTCATCCAGTGGCGGGAACACCAATACAAAAGCCGTGACGTCTGTGGTGGAGGACAGGTCCAAGCCACCGTAACATACACGGCCTCGTAAGGATTCTTCATTTACTTTGAATGCGCAGGCATCCCATTTGTCCATTGGCATCCAGCGGATGGCCTGCTTGACCCATTGGTTAAGGCGGAGCTGCCTGAAGGCATTCTCCTCGGAAGGGTTTTGCTGAGCCGACTCGCATGCGGCCTGCACCTTATCGATGCCTACCGTAATACCGAGGGACGGATTTGCTTTCTTCCAGACCTCCGGGTCTGTCCAGTCATCCTCTTCATCGGCACCATAGATGACGGGATAGAAGGTTGGGTCAATTTTGCGGCCTTCCAGAATATCCTTTGCCTTCTGGTGGGTTTCGTAGCAGATGGAGTTGGTGTCGGTTCCGGCAGTGGTGATCAGGAAATACAGAGGCTGCATTCTGGCATCGCCGGAGCCTTTGGTCATAACATCAAAGAGTTTTCTGTTCGGCTGCGTGTGCAGCTCATCAAATACCACACCGTGGATATTGAAGCCGTGTTTACTGTAAGCCTCTGCCGACAGCACCTGATAGAAGCTGTTGGTCGGCTGATAGACGATACGCTTCTGGGAAGCCAGAATTTTTACACGGCGATTCAGCGCAGGACACATACGCACCATATCAGCAGCCACGTCAAAAACGATGGCTGCCTGCTGGCGGTCAGCTGCACAGCCATAGACCTCGGCACGTTCTTCACCGTCACCGCAGGTAAGTAGAAGGGCCACCGCAGCAGCAAGCTCGGACTTGCCCATCTTCTTGGGGATTTCGACATACGCTGTCGTAAATTGTCGATACCCGTTTGGCTTGATGGTACCGAAGATGTCTCGGATAATACGTTCCTGCCAGTCAATCAGCTCAAAAGGCTTACCGGCCCATGTGCCTTTTGTGTGGCACAGGCACTCTATAAAATTGACTGCGTAATCCGCCAGATCTTTATTGTAGGTGGAGTCCGCAGCCATGAACTTCGTCGGTGTGTAGTTTTCCAGTTTTCGCAATTTGCCGCTTCCTCCTTTCAAAAGGGCATAAAAAATACAGCCCGTCGGCTGCACTACGAGAGAAAGAGCCATCCGGCTCAATCCCTGCTATATTGGGTTTTAATAATTGTTGCTGTGAAGCAGAAGCTCTACTGCAAGCTCGGTATCCGGGTCAGCGGGTTTAACGTCCCAGCCTCTATCGTAGTTGCATACAATTTTGCCGTTGCGCTTGAGCATCAGCTTGCTGACCTTGCCGCCGTTGATGCCAAACTCCGATGGACCTTCGTAAACCTTCATCCAGTAATGGAAGATGCTGTCGTAGACCTTAAGTGCGCCTTCTTTCCACATGGTGCGTTTCCTCCTTACTGGCGAGTCATGCGGATCGCCGGGATTCTGGCTCTTTTGCCCGTCTGCCAGTCGGTGTAGTTGGCGTTCACCTCGGTGATGCCTGCCATTTTGAAGCCGTGCTTGTCGAAGGCTGCGAGGGTAGGAATCAGTCTGGAGAAGGTGCTGCTGATGGTAAATTCGGTGATGCCGTTTTCCTGCATGCACTCGGCGATGGCGTCGATGTCCTCGTCCCAGATGACCTCGTTAAAATCAATCAGGTCGTTTTCTGCGTCGATGCTTTTGCGGTAGGCCCAGAACATGGTGCCGTTGATACCGTAATCCTTCAGGCTTCCAGCCTGCTCAGCGATGGCTCTTTCAAAAAGTTCGATTTTCTTCATGGTGTTGTTCCTCCTTAAAATGTGTTTTCCCTTTCGGTAGTACACATATTCGCTCTAAAAGCACATAATATCAAGTCATTTCTATGATATAAATCGTAGAATACTGCACGATGTTTTGCTGCAGAATTTGTGTATATTATGGCTTGTTGAGTACGGCCATCAGGAGTTTCATACCAAGTCGAAATCCGTTCTTAAAGCTCTCGCTGGCGAGGAGCATTTCCATGTCGGCACGGATGGAGATGTACTGGTCGAGAAGTTCTTTTGTATCATCACCCAGTCTGGACTCAAGAACATCGCTGAGCTGACCCATCTTCTGATTCAGCTGACGAAACTCTTCTATATTGGTGGGACGTTCTTCCCAAGGATCGATTTTGCCGTAAAAAAGGTCATCAAGAATGTTATCGTTCATGTTCTTTTGCCACCTTTCGACAAACATCGACGCCGTAGACCACATTCAGGCCAGAGCCGTTATCCCAATGCACCATGATGGAGCCGGTGTCATCCACGCCCCAGACGGTACCAAGAGTGCCAACCGGAGGAGCCTGCGCATCGTCCATCTGGACCAGTTCCACGCGGGTACCGGCAGGATACTGGCTGCGGATTTGTTCGACTACTGCTTTATTCGGAAACTTCATCGCAGGCCACCTCCTTCTTAGCACCGCTTTTGAAAGCGGAAGATCCGGTTAGATTCTTCAGGAGAATCTTGCGTTCTGTTTTGTATTCCGTACCGATGAAGCCAAGGCGCAGGAGGAAGCAGCGGAAAGCGTATTTATCATTGTCCACCGGCTTTTCCGTTGCGCTGGAGCGCTTCATGTTTCGGGCCATTTCGCAGAGCTTGCAGATGAAGGTGTCGTAAGCCTTCACGCTGTCAGCATCCGGCTGGCCGGGAAACCAAGGAAAGGAAACCTTTGTGTCGGTAATCTCCAGCGGCAGGTCGTCCGTACCCAGCGCCTTGCAAATCAGGCTGCGCTTGGCAGCGATGATGTTTTTCAGGTTTTCCAAGTTGGCGTCGGTGAAAAGGCTGCGAGGCATGGAAATGCAGATGCCGGTGATTTCATTTTCCGAGGAATCCTCGGCAGTTGCTTCAGGGACCTCGATGCCCTCCGGTTGGTAGCCAGCACTCTCCAGAGTGTCTTTCAGTTGCTGCAGGGTTTCTGCGTCCAAGCCATCCGGCGCTTCCAGATTACCTTCTCTGGTGACGGTGTAGTCGCCAATTTTATAAGCGTAGGTAGGCGTCTTCATGTAGACTGCCTTTTCGCCGGTTAGTTCGCTGATGGCCTTGACCAGAGGCTTGCGGTCTGTTGCGTTCAAAGTAATGTTCATAGGGAAATCCTCCTTTAAATTTGGTACTACATATATCACTCTAAAGGCACAAAATAGCAAGTTATATTTGAGATATAAATGTACCAAATCTGTGCCCTTAGAGTGTGCGTAGATTACCAATTATGCCGAGGTGATTTCCTCATAGCTGTAGGTCAAACCATCACGGACTACAGTAACACCGGCAGAGGAGCCGACCTGTTCAATGTAGCGCTTCACGATCACATCGCAGAACTTTTCGTCCAGCTCAATGGTATAGCAGATACGGTTTGTCTGCTGGCAGGCGATCAGCGTAGAGCCACTGCCGCCAAACGGGTCAAGCACCAGCGAGTTTGCCATGCTGGAGTTCATAATAGGATACGCCAGAAGCGGGATAGGCTTCATGGTTGGATGGTCACCGTTCTTCTTGGGCTTATCAAATTCCCAGATGGTTGTTTCCTTGCGGCCTGTGTACCACTGATGCTTACCAGCTTTCTTCCAGCCAAACAGCACAGGCTCATGCTGCCACTGATAAGGGCTGCGGCCCAGCACCAGAGATTGCTTCTTCCAGATGCAGGTGCCGGATAAATAAAATCCCGCATTGGCAAATGCCCTGCGGAAATTCAGTCCTTCAGTATCTGCATGGAAAACATAAATGGAAGCGTCATCGGCCATAGCAGAGTGCATCTGCGTGTAGGCATCCAGCAAGAACTGGTAGAAAGCGTTGTTTTCCATATTATCGTTTTTGATTTTACCGGCGCTGCCTTCGTAGTTCACATTGTAAGGAGGGTCCGTCACCACGAGGTTGGCCACCTTGCCATTCATCAGAAGGTCGTAGGTTTCGGCCTTGGTGGAGTTGCCGCAGACCAGACGGTGATTGCCCAGCTGCCACAGGTCACCGGACTTGGAGAAGGTCGGCTGCTGCAGTTCCGCTTCCACATCGAAATCGTCATCGTGGACACCTTTCTTGGTATCCTCACGGAACAGGGCCTCCAGCTCCGCAGGCTCAAAGCCAGTGAGCGAAACATCGAAGTCGGTGCCTTGCAGGTCAGCGATGAGCAGAGCCAGCTTGTCGTTGTCCCATTCGCCGCTGATTTTATTGAGGGCCACATTCAGCGCTTTTTCCTTTTCTTCGGAAAGCTCCACGACCACGCAGTCTACCTCGGTCATTCCCATATCAATAAGGACCTTCAAGCGCTGGTGACCACCAACGACACGGCCAGTGGTCTTGTTCCAAATGACCGGCTCCACATAACCAAACTGCTCGATGGAGCGTTTCAGCTTTTCGTATTCTTTATCGCCGGGTTTCAGGTCCTTACGAGGATTATAGTCGGCAGGCAGAAGGTCGGCTGTGTTTTTCTTCTCAATCAGCATATTTCTTCACCGCCTTTTCAAGTTCCTTGGTCTTGTCTACATTCTCCCAAGTGCCTTTATAACCATTGAAGTGGCCGTAGGCAGTGGTCTCGGAGAAGTAGGGACTGCGCAGGTGTAACAGAGAAATGATGGCAGCGGGACGCAGGTCAAAAACCTCCATCACAGCCTTGCGTATAATTTCTACATCGACCTTTTCTGTACCGAAGGTATCAATCTCCACAGCAGTAGGCTCGGCCTTGCCAATGGCATAAGAGATAGCCACCTGACATCTGTCGGCCAGCCATGCGCCTACAATGTTACGGGCCACAACTCTGGCCATGTAAGCGCCGGAACGGTCAACCTTGGTAGCGTCTTTGCCGGAGAAGGCACCGCCGCCGTGAGCAGCAAGACCACCATAGGTATCCACCATAATTTTTCTGCCGGTCAAACCGGTGTCAGCAGCAGGACCGCCTTCCACAAAACGACCGGAAGGATTGATGAGAATTTCCGTTTCCTTCGGGAAGTGGTAGCGACTGAGCAGAGGATAGATGATTTCGGTGATGATTTCACGGCGAAGCTCATCCAGACCTTTGCATTCCTTATGCTGTACAGAAACGATGATGTTCTTTGCGCTGACAGGTTTGCCATCGTGGTATTCGACGGTTACCTGCGCTTTTCCGTCAGGACCGATATCACGAATGGTACCGTCGTGCATGGCATCGTCCAGACGCTTGCACAGGTCGTTGACGAACAGAACTGGAGTAGGCACCTTGGCCCATGTCTCATTGGTGGCATAACCATAAACAGTGCCTTGGTCACCGGCACCAACGGAAGCGAAAATATCATCGGTATCTGCATCACGGGTTTCCAGCGCTTTGTTTACGCCACTGGCGATGTCAGCGCTCTGGCGATGCACATATACGAACACGATGAATTTCAGAGGGTTATATCCGACTTTGGCAAGAGTCTGACGGACCACCAATCGAATGTCGATTTTCTTGGCGCAGGTGATCTCACCGCACACAAAGATTTTGCCTTTTGTCACCATAACCTCACAGGCCACACGGGAATAGCGGTCCTTTTTCAGGCACTCATCCAGAATGGCATCAGCGATCAGGTCACAAAGTTTGTCCGGGTGTCCAGCACAGACACTCTCGGCAGTTTTATAAGAAATTTTCATAATCAAAGTCCTTTCCTTGCCATCAGAAGGCGCTCCATAACGTCGTCCTGTGGAGTAGCTCCGCCATATTCTGTGGCGCAATTTTCTTTTACGATTTGGTAGATTTCCATCCAGAGCCTATTGGTCTGGCTCATGAAGTTCTGGCTCATCGCCACATAGGGCGACTGGATTGCATTGCCGGTAGTCGGATGCTTTGCCAGAAAGCCAAACTCCGTAATTGCTTCTTCGCACTGTATCCAGCGGGCCACACTCATGGCGTAGCGTTCCAGAAGCTGGGGAGATACGAGAGCAGCGCAGCCACGCTCGTGAAGCCAGTCCCATGTCTTTTTGTAGATATCTGCTGCGACCAGCTTTTTGCCATCTTTCTGTTTGGCAGACAGTAGCTTGGATGGCTTGGGCATCGCTTGACCTTCTAAATCGACCGACTGATTATCGAAGTCAATGACAGTCAATGCTCGTTTGCCCGGATTGCCTTCAGCGATTTTCTCAGCTAAGGGCTTCTTTTTGGCTCCTGCTCCAACACGAGCGCCACCTCGGTTGGTACCGTCCTTAGCCATTTGCATACACCTCCTTTGGCAGGGCCTTATATACCCCGTTTGAAACTGCGATTTTGTGCGTGAGACCCCACGCCCGTTGCACGGCATGAAGGTCACAGAGATTTTGACCGCCCCTACCGGTCATGGTTATGCCAACGATCACCTCGCTCGGCATGGATTCTGGCATGGCACGGCTTGCAAAGAGCAATCAGATTATCTCTTGCATGTGTGCCACCTTCCGACAGAGGGACCCGATGATGGACCTCTTCCGTAGGAACAAGCATACCTTTCTCTTGGCACAGCTCACACAAAGGATGCTGCTGCACATAGCTGTCACGGATACGCTTCCAAGCACGACCATAACGTCGGCGCACTGCAGGGTCACGGTCATATTTCTCATAGCGTTTGTTCTCCAGCTTTTCATGTTCCTCACAAAACCTACCGTCTGTTAGCTTCGGACAGCCGGGATAAGAACATGGTCGCTTCGGTTTCTTAGGCATCAGTTCACCTCCTTCAGGGCATAGAAAAAGCCCTGCGGGATTGCTCCCACAAGGCTCGTTCCTGATTTTCGCTTTTCGCTATTATAATAATATCATAGGAAGCGGGTATCATTCTATGTCTTTAGGTATCACGTTTCAGGATACCATCGCAAATGTCCAGCGCCTGATTATGGAGCTTGTACAAGTGGTGCATGCTGTAGCCCATATCCACGGCGATGACTTCCCAAGACTGGAAGCAAAGGTATCGTTTTTCAAGCAGGGTCTGAAGCTCAGGACTTGGCACGGATTTGATGGTGGAGGAGATTTCCTTTTTCAGATCCACCAGTGCATCAATGTCATGGTTGATTTCTGCCTGCAGGTCCACAATCTTACAAACAGCATCGGCCATCTTGGAAGTGGCCTTGTTTGGATTACGAGGCATACCCGTCAGCACCGAACTGGCGCTGGTAGCAAGGTCATTCAGTGCCTCGACCTGCTGAATTTTGGAATTGATACGCATATCCAGAAACTTGGCTTGCATTAAATATTCTTTTGCGGTCATACTGTACCTCCGAAAAATTTTATTCCTCGGATTGTCCTTGATTTTCATAGATTGGCTTTTACTGCATCTATCAGTGCATTCTGGGTCAGCTCTTTGTGCGAGAGGGCCTTTAAGATACGCTCGTCGATGGTGCCTTTTGTGATGATGTGCTGGATCACCACTGTTCGGTCGGTCTGGCCCTGTCTCCAGAGTCGGGCGTTGGTCTGCTGGTATAATTCCAAGGACCATGTCAGCCCAAACCAGATAAGCGTGGAGCCTCCGGCTTGAAGATTCAAACCGTGACCAGCAGATGCCGGGTGAATCACGGCCACTGGAATTTTACCGTTATTCCAGTCCTCGATATCCTTACCGGACTTCAGCTCCCTGACAGCAAAACGCTTTTTGATGCGCTGTAGGTCGTGTTTGAACCAGTAGGCCACCAGCACAGGCTTTTCATTTGCAGCTTCAATCAAATCCTCCAAAGCATCCAACTTTCGGTCGTGGAACTCCACTATGTCGCCGGTGTCGGTATAAATGGCACCGTTGGCCAGCTGCACCAGTTTTCCGGTCAGGGAGGCTGCATTGGCAGCAGTGATTTCTTCATCAGACAGGTGCAGGACAAGTTCTGCTTTTAACTGCTCGTAGCGGGTTTTCTCATCTTCGGAAAGCTGGACTTCATATTGGGAAGAAATCAGCTCCGGCATCTGCAGGTAGTCGGTACTTTTCATGGAAATCGTAATGTCCGAAATCTGCTTGTAGATGGCTTCCTCAGCATAGGGCAGTGGTTTGTAGGAGTAGATGATTTGGCCATTGCGCTTGTCCGGCATGAAGTAGTTGTTGCGATACTGTGTAATGAACCTGCCAAGGCGCTGTCCCATATCCAGCAGTCGGAACTCAGCCCATAAATCCATCAGACCGTTGGAGCTTGGAGTTCCGGTCAGGCCAATGATGCGCTTGACTCTTGGTCTGACCTTCAGTAATGCCTTAAAGCGCTTTGACTGATGATTTTTGAAAGAGGACAGTTCGTCAATGACCACAGTATCGAAGTCAAAGGCAAGGCCGCTGTCCTCAATCAGCCATTGCACATTTTCACGGTTGATAATGGTGATGTCAGCTCCGGCCAGCACTGCAGCTTTTCGTTCTGCCGGTGTTCCCACTGCAACAGCAAAGGTCAGGTGCTTTAGGTGCGTCCATTTCTTCAGCTCCGCAGGCCAAGTATCACGGGCCACACGAAGTGGAGCGACCACCAGAATACGGTGGGCCAGAAAGCTATCAAACAGCAAATCTGCGATGGCAGTCAGGGAGATGACCGTTTTACCAAGACCCATATCGAGGAGAACAGCGGATACAGGATGGGTTTCAATATAATCAATGGCGTAGGTCTGATAATCGTGAGGCTCGAAGTTCATCCAGCATCCCTCCAATCTGTTCTGGTTTATCTATCACATAGACCTTGAATCCCAAGGAGCGAAGCAGTCGGTGTCGTGCTTCTTGCAATAGGCGTGGGCGCTTTCCGGGAGCCTTCAGTTCCACAAAAGCGATAAGGCCATCAGGTAGTAATACAAGGCGGTCGGGCATTCCGTCGAAACTCGGAGACACGAATTTTACAGCGATGCCTCCAGCCTTTTTGACCGCCACGGTTAACTTGTGTTCTACGGTTTTTTCTAACATCGCATACCTCCGTCAGCGTTAATTTTCGTAGAGTGGGTAACCTCCCTTTATGTCATTTACTGAACTTTTTATAGAACAGATTTTTTTAGTCCTAAGAGAATTTTTGTATATGACCTTAATGGAGGTTACCCCTACGGTATTGTCAGTTCAGGAAATCTTCATCAGCATCGTTTTCTGCTCTCAGGCGCAGGCCCTTAAAGTAGCGCTTGTTGTGGACCTTGATTCGCTCAAAGCCAGCCTTCTCCAGCGCAAAATAGAAGTCAGCCGTGCTGCGGATATACTCATTGCAGTCCAGAGAGTAGTTGCGATATGCCTGATACAGCGCCGAGGAGCTTTCCTTATAGGAATCATCCACTTCGCACTTGTCAGCGAGGAAGTGGCCAAACCAGTCGTTCTGGTTACGATACTCATCAATAGCCTTCTGGACACATTCCGGCACCGGAATCTGGTAGTCCAGTTCGATGACCTTCTTGGCACCTTCGATGACCCACGCCAGAATGCTCTCCCCGGCATTGTCAAACAGGTACTCGCCGTAATTCTTGATGTCGCTTTTCCCGGTAATTTTGGCATTGAACGGAATGACGATCAGACGACGCCAGATACCATCATCGGATGCGCTGACACGAGGCAGGTGGTTGGTATACAGCACCAGTGTGTGGCAAGGCTTGAAGGAGAACGGGTCCTTATACTTTTTCTCTGCAAACACATCGTCAGTGGAGCAGAGCTGCTTGACGGTGGAGTCGTTCAGACGGGAGCCTTCCTGCATTTCTGCTGCGATGAGCAGACGCTTGCCTTTGACTTCAGCCATTTCCGGCTTGATGTTTCTACGGCAACCAACGGTCAGCGTGTCTGCGGAGATGTTGCCGCTGTAAAGGCCCAGCACACGGGAGACCGCATTCCAGAAGGTGGACTTACCATTACGGCCATCGCCGTAGGCAATAATCAGCGCTTCCACATAAACCTTGCCGATAGCAGCCAGACCGCAGATCATCTGCACATAGTCGATCAAGGATTGGTCGCCTTGGAAAATCAGGTCGAGGCAATCCAGCCAAATCTGCTGACCTTTCTGGCTCGGAGATACAGAGGTGATTTTGGTAATGAAGTCCTCCGGCGAATGTTCCCTTGCTCCGGCCATGCCTTTACGCAGGTCAAAGGTTGCTTCGGGCGTACACAGAGCAAAGGGATCGGCGTCCAAATCTCTCGGAGAAATCTCTAAGATAGGATGGGACTCCTTGAGCGTGGAAGTGATGTTCTTGGAATCACGGCGCTTAATAGCAAAAGCCTGATATGCCTTTGCTGCCAGAAAATCTTGATAGGCTTCCAACTGTTGGTCGTTCATCAGCTGTTCGGCCTTGGACTTGGATGTGCTGTCAAGGATGGTCTGTGCGCCGCTGTTCTTCATTTTGGTGAGCGCATCCACAAGGTCGTTTCCGGCTTCCTTCAGCTGGCGACGGGTCAGTTCGTGGGCAACAGCCTGCGCTCCCGGCTCGGATTCCTGCCAGTAATGGTCGGAGTATCGGATAAAATGTGTGGCGGGAGAATAACGCAGCTCGCTGGAGAAGTATTTTCCCAGCACCTCGGCCTGACCAACATCAGAGTAGTCCTCTGGCTTATAACAGGAAGGGTCATTATAAACATCCGGTGCTACATAGCCATCCTGCTGAGAGAGCTTCGTATAAAAACGCTGGGCAGAGTGCCAGATGGTGGAAAGTTCGGCATTATCCAGAGGCGGCACACATTTAGCGGCTTCCTCCAAGAAAGTCTGATACGCCTTTTCTGTGTCGCCGTACTTCTTGATGACACGACCTGCAAAGCGGCTCATGGTAGCGTTGCGGCTTCCTTCCGGGATAATGGAGTGGTCGAAGTCGCCCTGCGGCAGATACTCATCGAACAGGTCCTCGTTCAGAAACTCCGTCAGATTCATGCGTCCGGGATAGAGTGCCACCTCAGCGGCAGCAGTTCCGAAGAAGAAACGAGCAGCATCCAGCGCCTGCGTATCAAAATACGGGAAGATGGAATTGACCAGCTTTTTCATGTCACTATACAGTGAAGCGTCGGTGCAGTGTTCAATCGGGAACAGCACGTGGAACTTAGGTCTTGCCGCCTTGCCATTTTTCTCACGATTATGGAAGCGGCTGAAATGGATAGCGAAGGTAACGCCCGGAAAAGCCTGCATCACATCTTCCGGTGTCATCCAGTCCGCAGGATTTTCAGAATGGTCGTTGTCGCAGTCTACCGGCAGACAGTCGCTGCCGATGAAGTTGTCGCCGTTACGATAGCTGTTACGGTATTCGGCGCAGACATAGTCGTGGCAGATCGCTGCCTTCAGGCTGGACTCATCCAGAATCACATGCTTATGCGGATAGGAGCAGTTGCCGGGATTGCCGATGACATCAGCGGAATAAATGGTAAACATTAGTCGTACACCTCCTTGGACTCGTCCTCCAGCACCTTGGTGATAAACTTCAATGCACGGATGGTAGTTTCCAGCTCACAGTCGCCACCGAGGAACACTTCAAAGCCGTTGCAGCCATGCTTATCCACAAAAGTGCGGATTTCCATATCGGTGCTGGCGCTGTCCTGAATACGCAAATAGGTACGACCGCCGTGGCCGCTGTCGCCGCCCATATAGCCGGTAGTGCCAGCCTCCACTTCGAGGATGTTGGCGCTGATTACTTCACGGGTATAGGTGGAAATCTCGGTGCCGTCCGGCAGCATTTTTCTTTTTTCGATTACTTCATACATAGCGTTAAGCCTCCTTCAAATTTTCGGTGAAATAGCGTAAGCGATAGTTCTTCCACTTGGCTCTTTCGATTTCTGCTTCCATGCCCGCTGAGATGCGACTGCCGAATACCCAAACTTCAGAGCATTTACTCATCAGGGCATTTCCGAAGAATAGACCAAGCTGGCGTTCCTTCGGGTCTGCATCATTCAGGAACTGAGGAAATAGCAAGTGAGGTGCGATGGGAATGTATCCCTGTTCTACGGCAAAGCGGCTGTAGCGTCTGGCAGCATTCACATTCGCATCAATGTCTCCGGCATAAGGAGAACAGATATAGACGATGGGTCTGAAAGCACGAAGGGAGCGTTCCTCACGTTCAATGACGGAGAGTGCGCCGTAGGCCGTTGGGTCAAAATATCCCTCGCTGTTGAATTTGCTGATACTCAAAACACGAATCCTCCTTTCCGGTGGGCATAGAAAAAGAGCGTCCACCTCTAATACCCTTTGGAGATGAACGCTCCGTTTTGACGAAGACTCTTTAATCTTTTTTATAAAAATCTGTGGCGTAGCCATCGGCACGAAGGAGTAGTCCTTTGGCCCAAGGAGGAGTGCGGCCCATCTGTTCACAGACCGCTTCCAAGGACATGTGTGGATCTGCCTCAATCACAACTTCGTCATGAACATGCATAACGATGGAGCAATGGCGCAGGGTCTGCATGGCGTAGCAGAGGATGTCTCTGGCTGTGGCCTGCACAATGTTTTCCACGAACTTGGGACCGTAGGAATCAAGGCGCTCCCATTTTTTAGTGGAGCCGACGCCTTCGTAAGTGATACACTCACCGCCGAACTTGTTTATTCCGACCTTCGGTTTCACATAGGCCAGCTTTCTGCCGGAAGGGAGCGTGATAAACAGCATGCCGCTTCTGCAGGAGAAGGTCAGTCCGTAAAGGCTGGTCGTATGCTTATATTTCACAGCTTCCATAACAGCACGGTCCACGGCCCACCAAAATTCGACAATTTTCGGGTTTGCCTGTCGCCACGCATCCACCAGCGAAGGAAGCTCATCTTCGGTCAGGCCCATTTCGATAGCGCCCATTGCCTTGAGAGCGCCGACGCTGCCGCCGTAGCCGAGTGCCAATTCAGCGATTTTACCCTTTTGACGTAGGTGGCCGTTAATGCCGTGCTTTTCGACAGGGACCTTGAACATCTGACTGGCAGAAGCACAGTAGATGTCACCGCCTTGTTCAAAAACCTTCTGTCGCCAGCTTTCATCTGCATACCAAGCGATGACACGGGCCTCAATCGCAGAAAAGTCAGCTACAAGGAACTGTGCGCCATCTCTGGGGATGAATGCTGTGCGGATCAGCTGAGAGAGTGTGTCCGGTACATCTTCGTAGAGCAGTTCCACGGCAGCAAAGTCGCCGCAGCGGACCAGCGCACGAGCTTCGGCCAGATCCGGCAGGTGGTTTTGCGGGAGATTTTGCAGCTGGATATTACGACCGGAAAATCGACCAGTGCGGTTGGCCCCGTAAAATTGAAACATACCTCTGGCACGACCGTCAGCGCAGACCGTGTTTTCCATCGCCTGATATTTTCTGACGGAGGACTTGGCCAGCTGCTGACGCAATACCAGCACATCCACAAGCTCTGGTGGAGCCTTTTTCAGAAGCTCGTTCACAGCTTTTTTATCAAGACTGTCGGTTTCTATACCATTATCGGAAAGCCACTGCTTCATCTGCTGGACGCTGTTGGGATTTTCCAAAGCGGTCATGTGCTTCATGGAGGCGGTCAGCTTCTGTCGGGACAGCGTATCCATTTCAATGGCCTGCGCCACCAGCTCCATATCCAGACGCACACCGGTATCGTTGATTTCCTCGCTTTGGTGGTATTCTTCCCAGACCGCAGGCGATACCGGGAACTTTGCCAAGCGCTGCTGGATGCCCATTTCCGTTTCCACATCTCGAAGGTTATATTTCTTGAAGGCGTCCCACTTGTCTGGCGCATGGAACGGTCTGTTTCTGGTACGCTGGCCGTTGGATTTGGTAGGAGCGCAAGGCTGGCAGAAATACTTGATGAGGTCTTTGCCTTCAGTGAGCTTTTGCTTCTCAAGGCCTAAAACGGCACCGACACCTTCCAGCGACAAAGGCAGTCCCATAGTAGCGGCCCAGATCATGGAGCAGCACCAGCTTTCGGGATTTAAGTAATCGCCGGTAGAATAGCCCAAGAAATGAGAGAGGCAGATGCGTTCAAAAGTGGCATTGAAGGCCCACTTGGTGACAGCTTCATCTTCAAGCGCCTGCAGGATTTCCTTTGGAATGTGTTCTCCACAGGCAAGGTCGACGATCTGCACTGGACCGGAGTCCACGCTATAGCCAAAGAGCAGAATTTCAAAATCCTCAGCCTCCACATAACGGTAAACACCGGACTTTTGCAGTGGAGTGCTGCAGTAGGTTTCTATATCAATACTGAGTGTTTTCATGCGTTGTCACATCCTTTCCATACCCAAACAGGGCGACAGATTGCTCCGCCGCCCTGCTGGGAAATCAGGTCATTAGTCGAGGAAATCCTCATCTTCATCCGTATTGAAATCGGACTCAGCGCTGGCCTTGCCGCCGAGAGGCTCACCGTCACGAATCTTCTGGAGATTGTTGAGGCCGCAGGCGATGCCCTTGTTACCAGAGCTATTGAAAGCGTAGAAGGTAATGCTGGCACGACCGTAGACACCGGAGTAAACCTCGGAACGGCTCATGATAGGATTGCGGTCTGCGTCCACGATGCCGGGAGCAGTGGTAGCGTTGGCGTTGATGAAGTACGCATTGGCGTAGGCTGCATCGTCAGGTCTCTCAAGGTCGCCATCACGAAGAGGAGTCTTCAAAATGGAGAGCGCAGGTACGGTCTTACCGTTGCCCTTGATCTTCGCTTCACCTTCCTTGTAGGCGGCTTCGATAGCAGCCTTAATCTTGGCGACAGTGCGAGTGTCAGACTTGGGGATGATGAGGCTGACGCTGTACTTAGGAGTGCCACCGTTGATGGACTTAGGCTCCCAGACATTTGCGTAGCTCCAGCGGGTTTCAGGACCAGTGATGACCTTCATGGGATTTACAGGTTTTACATTCTTACTCATAATCGTTTTCCTCCATAAAATCAGTTTTTGCATTATTCATGACCGGGCGTTTATCGCTTTCTGGTACAAGTGTGGGTTTGCCCTGTGGCTTTTCGATATAAGCCGACAGGAGTTCGTCAAAGCGGCTCTTGCCGAGCAGCTTTTGCATGGCAGTGATGCCGAGGAGCTTGCGCTCATACGGGTCAAAGCCTGCGTCGGTTACGGTCTGGGTAACAGCAGCCTCATCTGTATAGCGACGATTGCTGCGGCCTTCGACCAGCTTGAAGCCGGTCCATTCCTTGCCGGAGATGGCTTGCTGGAGTGCGTACTCTTTGATGTCGTTGACCCAAGAGACCAGCTGGTCTGCATGGGAGAGAATGACCTCAATTTCTGTATCCTCCAACAGCGGAGGCAGCTTGAAATCGTACTGCGCCAGCATCAGGTTTGCTTCGGCTCTGGCCCTGCACTCGTGTGTGGCTTTACAGAAGCCACACCACTCGCCACAGAGGAAGTTTCCGTCACCGGCAAAGGCAAGTTCTGCAGTCGGCTTCAGGACTTCATCGGCCCAGCGGAAAAGGTCATCCTTGGACATCTCGAAGGTGGATACATTCTGGCGTCTTGGCTGATACACGGTCATTGCCACGGTATCGATGTCGTAAATGGCATCGAACAGTTCCAAGGCACCGAGGGCGTAGCACATCATCTGCGGATTGTTATCTGCCTCCACCAGAACACCAAGGCCATGTTTGTAATCCACCACATGGAGCGTTCCGTCGGAGATGATAATGGCATCCGAAGTGCCGAAGCCTTGTTCTACCCAGCGGGAGAAATCTACACGCTGTTCGATGAGGACCACCGGGTCAGCGCAGATTTCCTTGGCGGCTTCTACCAGCTCTAAAATGTAGGACGCATAACCATTGGCGCAGTCCAGCATTTCTTCGTTATACCAAGTCAGATGCTCGGTCGGGTCAGTAGCCTCCATGCCGAGAGCCAAGCGGAGCTTGTACTCACAGAGGCTATGTGCGTCGGTTCCTTCGGCGGCATAATCGGAGCCTTTGTCTTCATAGGTTTCACATAACCTTGCAGAAGGAGGGCAGTTCAGCCAGCGATGGGAAGATGACGCAGATAAAATGGCGTGTGCTTTAGGTGGCATTCCCGATCACCTCCGCATCACGAAGCAGTGCTTCATAATTGGACGGGTCCACCTGAGAGAGCTTGCTGGCACCGTATTTCTGGAGCAGCTCACGGACGCCTGCTGTGTAACCGGCACGGGATTTCTCGGAGAGAACTGCACGGACCTGTTCCAGCGTTAATGCGGGTTTCTGCACCGGCGCTTTTTCTTCCGGCTGTTCCTCTGCGTCGTTACCGGAAAACAGCTGTGCCAGATAGTTGGCGGCATCAGTAATAGCAGCGGCAGCATTGCGTAACTCTTCGATGGTCATAGCCATTTCGCTCATTTTGCTCATGATGTTTTCCTCCTTCCTCGGATTGTCTTGCGGCAAGTACACTGAGATTTCTTGCCATTCGTGCGGACACCTGACTGATAGCGACGAGGATTTCAATCACCTCGGCTTCGGTGTCCACGGTGCGGCTGTGGGCCTGAGTCATGTCGTTCACCTCCTGTTCGTGGTGGAGCAGCTTGTTTTCTGCTCCTTACACTCCCTTTTGGAGATGAGCGATGGCTTTTGACGAAGGGAAGGAGAAATTTTTTTGAAAAAGTTCTGACCGCCGGTTTTGCCAGCGGCCAGAGAGCTTGTCTACCCATTAAAAGAAGTCCGGGTATTCCTGTGCCAGCAGCTTCTTTGCTACTTGGATACGGGACAGGAAGGTGGTGCGAGGAATACCGATTGCCTTGGCGATGGCTTCATCAGGAAGGCCCTGCATACGCAGCTTGCCGATGTTTTCAGCCTCCGGCATCAGGTCAGCGAGGCGCTTGAACAGCTGCTCCAACACGATGCGGTCGGAAGCAAGCTCGGAAACGGCTATACTTTCATCTGCAATGGTATCCATCAGAATCAGGTCATCATCTTCCTCACCAATCGGTGCATCCAATGAAGCGATGACGTCGGCGTTGCGGTATTCGCAGGTCAAACAGTCGGCATCGCAGACCCACCATTTATTGCGAGGACAGCAGCAGAGGCCACGGTCCTGCATTCTGTGACGGTAGGTGTCGTGGAAGCGGATATGTTCCTGATAGACTTCTTCGGGTACTTCCTGCCAGCGACGCTGGCTGCGGATGTAGATACGACGGGTTTCTTTACTCTGGTTTTCTTTTTTTGACATAATAAGTTCCTCCGTTTGTCGATGTCTCGAAACGGAGGAACTCTGGTACAGCTGCAAAAAGGCGCAATGAAAGAACCGCAGTCCTGACGGAATTACTCCGTTCCGGATTGCAGCGGCCTGCTCACAAGGCAGCTGTTATTATGAAATTGTTCACCATGAATCGTTGAGCTACCGGGGATCAGGCGGTACAATTGATGATGATTTTGGTGAGGATTTACCTCACACCTATATTGTAGTTGGGAAGGGCGAAAAGCACGAGGAAGTGACATTTCCGTCTGCACCGCCTCAAAAGCCTGTAAAATGGGCAAAAAAATAAGACGTCCACGCCTTGATAGCGTGAACGCCTTGAAAACACAGTGATATTAACCGGAAGTGGCACTTCCGAATTATTTTTACGGAGCGGTATTTTTATTGCCGTTTTTAGGGAGTTGCTGTGCAATTCCGGCATCTTGCAGCTTCTGATTCCACATACGGATGTTTTCCATGTGATGGTTGTTAATCAAATATTGATAAACCAGATTTTCTTCCATAGGAATCATAATGTTGTGACCCGCCTTTGAAATAAGGTCATAAGAGAAGGCCGGTTGCAGATTCAGTCCGATGCACAGTGCAAGGACGCTTGGCAGAGTAGGCTTTGCGTCTCGTTTGTTTCTGTAATCCTGAATCATACGAGAGCTAATACCGGTGCGTTCTTCCATCTTTTCGTTGGTATATCCACGGCGTTTCACATGATAATCCAGTGTGCCACAGAAGGAAGAAGGAATATCAGCGAGAATTTCACTGACACGCTTGGCCTCCGCCATAATGGTAGACATTTCTTGGGCCCTTTTGAGTACATCCTCATTTTTCCCTTCACGGGGATTGAAGTTGGCTTCTACAAAGCTCTTGGAATCAGCATCCCTGCAGAGGAAGCAAATTCTATAATAGGAATCGTCGTAATGCTTGCTGACACGGGTTTCACGATTGAAAATCAGACAGCATTCATCTATATGTTCCAGAGCGTAGTCTGTTAGCTCAGCTTCAACATCCTCTTGAATATGCACGTATTTCGGATCATTGATAACGAACATACCGCCAGCATGAATAAAATGCCCAGCACGATATTCCTTGGCGAGGGTTTCGTTAAAGGTTGACTCAAATATTGCATTGTTGCGGTCGATTATGAAGGTTTGGTCCTTTTTCAGGGCTCCCTTCGTGAAGGAAAACGGAGGATAGTAGTGGCCATCCACATAATTGAATACACCGGCGGCTTGTTCGAAGCCGAGCTCAATTGCACGGATTTTTGCGGCCATAGTGGAAACTTGGAAGAAGTCCGCAAACTCACTAATGGCCAATTGCATAATCTCTGCTCTGCGGGTATTCGGGAAGGCATGTGTTAAACTGATTATAATCTCGTTCAACTTCATACGTCCCGTGCGAGCAGGAATCAGAATCTTAGGTGCAATAGCGCTTGCCTGCCATTCCATCCACTCCAACTCGTTTGACAGCTCATCCTTGCCTTTTTTGTATTGCTCCACCACTTTACAAGAGATGGATGTGAGTTCAGGATTTATGAGTTTTTGAAGCTCGAAGAACTTATAGTGCTTATCCCAATGGACGCATTCATGGATAATCGTGTTGTGGGTACAGCCGATATTCCGCATAAAGAATGAATCTGGGCTTACCAGAATAGTGCCCTCCTCGATTTCTGCAGAGATAATTTCATCGCTGTCACGATCTTTGTAAATGTCCACCGTTGCGCTATTGAAGTAAGTGCGTCCAAATATTCCGTCCGGGAGTGGAGCAGGATAGACGGTAAGACACATAGCTTCGAGAACTTCCTTGATCGGGAGCGGCATTGGAGTTTCCAACGCACGAGGACAATATTTTTTCAAAAACTTCTCTGCATGGAGGTCGAGGTCCTTGGCATAATCATAAGGCACTAAGAACTTTGTAAGAGCATCTTCTTTATTGAAGCGCTCTTGGGTATAATCTTCCACGGAAGTAATAGTAACCATTGTAAGGCCACAACGCAGAATGCCGGCGAAAGATACGGCAAACCATGCGCTGGCCATATCTTCTTCATAATCACGGCGGGTCCTACCTTTAACAACAATATCGGTTTGGACCGCAGCACGAAAAAGGATACGGTCGTCATCAGTTTCCTTAAAGGTTACGCCCATAACATGGATATCATCCAATGCCACATAGCTTGGATCAGGCACAAGGCTGGTATGTAGATTGAGCCTTTGCTTATTTTGATATACATGTGTTTTCAGGCAATTGAATATCATGTCGTAATATCCATCTTCCAGATATGCTGCGAAAGTTTTATCCTTATGTGCCAGAGTTATCCCTCCCTTTATTACAGAGCGAACATCGTCATGATTTCCTTAATCATGCGGTCTGTACGAGCTTTAATAATATCTATGGTCCATTCATCCTTATCGCAAACGTCATCGTTAAGATTAAGGCCGTTACGATAACCGATGTACTGGCCGTTTGAGTCTTTACGTTCCTTCTTTTCAGCAAACGCCTTATTGCTGAGGGTGCTATTATACCCGGTGATGGTAAGATTGCCGAAGGTGTGCACATAAAGTGACTGATATTCCTTGGCCTTCTCACGGTCGCCGCCAGCAATCATATCTACCCATTCATCAGGAATATTGGAGCCTTGCGGGAAGATATGTTCGATGGACCAAACATACTGGTTGCTGTTGGTTTTACGCCACAGATCTTTTTCATTTTCAACAGTCATGCTGCGTTTGGCCATCATGCAGAGAATGAAGCGGGTAGCGCCGCTGTTATCGTCATAAACCGGGCCACGGAGCTTTTCTTCGAAGATTTCATCGGAAGAAGAACTCTTAATCAGTGTGCTGCGCAGATTATCATAAATTACAGTGCCAGCATATCCATTCTGCTCAATTTCCTCAATATAGGACATGAACATGCGGACAAGGTCACGTGTTGGAGGTGTATCGGTCAAATTACGACGGACAAAGAAGTTCACCAGCAATTTGCAAACCTTTACAATATCGTCCACACCAATACCAAGCGCATCGCTGTTTTTGATAAGATACATCAGTAGCAGGTAGGAAGGAGCACCCTGAACACGCTGCAGATCTTGATAGCTATCACGTTGAGCCGGAGTAAGGCCGTCAGTCTTATTCAGAATGATGCCTGCATAAATCGCAGCATTTTCGGAAAGCTCGTCCAGTGCGCCGACAGGGTCCCTTGTGATCAGCTTCTCATAAATGTCCAGCATAGTGGAGCGGGTAGCAATTGTACCAAGAGGATACTGACGGTCGCCCTTTACAAAGGGTGCATTCAGACTCTTGCGGAAAGCATTATAATTCTGACGGAAGAAACGTTCCTGTTCAGAATACTCCTCGCCGAGATTGCTAAGAATCTCAGTCCAGCGGGTAAAGTAGTAGTCGAGATTTTCCTCGCCGCTAACATCCAATCGGGCCAACAACAGGTTTTTAATCAAATCTACGGAGGTCAGCGGAGTGCCTCTGTTATTCAGGGATTCGAACAGCGTGTAGGCATCTGCATGATTTGAAACCTCAATCATAACCATAATGGCGGCATTCACCTTATCCAGAATCCTGAACATACCAGCGACCTTGTCGTCGGTCTCTTCCAGAGTCGCATTGATACGCTTCAGGAAGTAGTTGTAGGCCTTTACGATGCGACGCAGGCCAGCGAAGTTCGGCATTGGGCGATTCGGAATAATACCAATTTTCGCCAAGAGGCCAAGATAATCATCACGATTGCTGCCTTGCACCTGCGGCACAACACGAATATCGGACTGAGTCTTCTTCAGAACGATTTTTCTCTTGAGCTGCAGGATATCGGCTTGCTGGTCTTCGTCCAGTAATTCCTTGTTGCTGTTCAGGGTGGTATAGAGCGCAGAAAGGAAGAGACTCAGAGTCGTAAGTCTCTGCTGGCCATCAACAACTTCAAATTTCGGCGCATTGATGGAGTCTGTAGCAGAATTGATACAGATGATAGAGCCGAGAAAGTAGCCATCATCATTTTCGATGAGGTCGTCAAACAGAGCTTCCCATTCTCTGGTGCCCCAAGTATATTCACGCTGATATTTAGGGATTTCAAAAATCACCTTGGAATCCGGGTCAAAGACCTGTGATACCGGATATTTGTTGACATTGATGTTGTTGATATTCATACGTCACGGTCATCCTTTCATTTGGTATTTTCTATGTTCAGCCTCATCAGATTTATGGCTAATAATTTTGATTTATCGCTCTGCCGGACAAACTCAGTAAAAACCTTTTGATCTTCCATTGGAGGCAGCAATATTTTCATGTTTCCGTATTCCTGTGCATTTATGTTTGGCTGGGCCACAACTCTTTGCGCAGACCTGACAAAATCCCAATAGTAGTCTGATTTTGTAAAATGGAACACATAGTCTGGAAGAACAATATCTCTGTTTGGAACCAAGCGAATTAGAAATCCTGCATAAATACAACGTCCAAAAGACTCTTGATATCGACAAGTTTTCCCGACTGTGGCACCTGTTCTGGCGAATAGAATATCTCCATCTTTCAACAAATATTTATCGTCACTTGTAGCAGCAGACTTCTTCTCTTCAGTAAGACCACCCGATTCTGTAATATCAGTGATGCGAATATAACGTGTAAGGCCATCATATTCCACCGCAGCAGCCGTAGAGCCATATGAGAGAGTACCAGAGGCTAAATCCTTTAATGTTATTATTTGATAGCCATTTTTGTTTGTTTCTGGATCACCGAACTGCTCCATAAATTGAGATTTGAACTTCTCAGAGCAGCAAATTTTGATTTATCGCTCTGACGGACAAAGTCTGCGAATTGCTCCTGAAGCTCAATTGGAGGCAGGGCTATGCGATACTCGCTCAGGTATGTGATAGGAACTCGTCGTTGTCCACCCGTACCAGTCATTACCTTTTCAGCATCGGAGCGGAATTTCGGAAACATCGTGATAATGTATAGCCAGTATGGATCGCTGGTACCCTTAATGGGTCTGAGCACATGAAACTCTGTAGATCCAAAGCCGGCTCCATTTTTCAGCCCTTTCGCAACTCCACCTTTGCCATTCTCCATACATGGCGTTATTTTTGCAAAGAGTACGTCGTTTTCAGCAAAGTATGTGAAACCCTTGCAGACTTCCGAGTATGGTCTCTCTATGGAGGCGTCGATACGTCCATCTTCACTGACTGAAGGCATCGCCACGAACGAGTAGTCGATATCTGGCTTCATGACTCTCGGTCGCCGTGGGTTAAGTTCGCAGCATTCTCCCAATGTTGTTAGTCCCCATTCATATGGGTCCGTTCCGGGCTTACCAAACATCTCGATAAATTGAGAATTGCAAACAAAACAGTATCTGTATATTACTGTTCTTCGTGATATGTTTGCGTCAGAGTGCGGTTTTTCAATGTAACCTCAATCTTCGAAATAATCTTTGCTGGGTCCAAATCTTTATGGTCACTTGTCAGCTGTCCCTTTTCAGGCTTTATAAAATATTGTACCTTATCTCCAGTGCCGACATAGCTAACATAAAGTACAACAATTGTGTCACCATCTTTATCGGTCTTGATGTTTGTTGTAAGACGATAATCAGGAGTCGGCTTAGCTTTTTCCTTGATCTCAGGTGTGTACCAGTCATCTAAGCGTATGAGAGTCGCATCCTTAAATATTTCACGATTCAGCACTCTTAAACAGCGGGAAATAAGAGCCTTAGTGCTTCCGATTTCAATTTGATTTCTGCATTTCGGACAGGTCAAAACAGCTCCATCAAAGCTGGTGTCATATTCCAATTCAATCTCAGGATGTTTGGTACAATGAAAATGTATTCCCTCCTGATTGCAGAAATAGTGATCATGGAAATGTACTTCTTTTGTGTGAAAATTGGTACAATCTCCGTGATCGGTACTGCATTCGTCAAAAAGCGAACATTTTCTAAAAGATATTTCATCATCCAGTCTATATATTATTTTATCACTCATAACAGTCCTCCTTGATAAGTATTATCCGATGTATTTTCTGTGCGATTCCTTCACGTTATTCTGGTTGACCATAGCATATTGAAGAGTAGTATCAATGCTCTGGTGGCCCAGAAGCTGCTGTACCTGTTCAATAGGCATACCTTTATCAATAGCCATTGTCGCCAGCGTCCTGCGGAATTTGTGAGGATGGACCTTTTGAAAATTCAGCTCACGACCAATTTTGCGGAGCCTAATTTCCACACCGCTAATCTGCAAGCGGTCATACGGCTTGAGCAGTGATACAAAAAGGGCCTTGTTATCATCTGTACGCTCCGAAAGATAACGCTGAAGATGAATTTTTGTTCTTGCGTCAAAGTACACCTTTCGCTGTTTATTGCCCTTGCCAAATACAATACACTCACGGCTTTCAAAATCGATATCGCTTCGATTGAGTTTCACCAATTCACCGACACGGATTCCGGTAGAGGACAAGAGATCAATCATGGCAAGATCACGTGTATTGTCGCAGTGGTCACGCATGAGCTCCAGCGATTCGTCGGAATAGGTTTCTTTGACCGTTTTGCCGGTCTTGACCTTGTGAATCCTTCGCACTGGGCTTTTGACAATATAATCCTCATCCTCAAGCCATGCAAAGAAAGAGGAGAGAATGCGTCGCACATTATCCAGCGTAACCTTGCTTACGGTACCACGGCGCTGATAAGTGTCGAGATAGCCACGCAGATCTTCGGTTGTGATCTGGCATTCGGGCTTGTTGATGGCCTCCAGCATATTGCGGATGGTTGATTCGTAATAGCGGAGGGACTTTTCGGAACAGCCCTCTACACGTTTTGCGGCAATAAACAACGGAAGCATATCCTGCTTTGCGCTTTCCTCGGCTGACTTTTCAGTGATCAGCGTCGATAAATGCTTGTTTAGCACTTGCGATAGTGCTTCCAGTTGTGTTTCGGTCAGGATTTCAGTTAAATCCTGTCGGATGTTGGCGATTATTTGATTGATCATGTCGTTTCCTCCTTTTCACATCCTCCGTTATCCGGTTTCCCACGAGCCGGAGGAAACTTCATGACCATATCAATTAGCCAAGATTCTCAGCAATAATGCGTTTATAGGTTGCGGTCAGCTCTGCAAGAGCCTGTTCGAGTTCAAATTTTGATTTATCGCTCTGACGGACAAAGGATGCAAACTGTTTTTGCTGGTCCATAGGCGGCAAGATCATAGGTAGTGTTTTCATTTTAGCCTGCGTCAGCTTTAGGCGAGTGGTACCTGTAACGAATTCCGTCATATCCAAAATTCTGAAATAGACATTGGCGAACTCAATGTCGCAGCAGTCTTTCGGAATTAGTACATGCGCATGATTATTTACCCAACACTTGCCAGAAACAATGTAGGAAGTGGCCTCTCCAGCACCATAAGCACCGCAATCCTCTGCGAGACAGATTGCATCACAATCCATCAAATACTCATTGATGCGGTCTACCTGTCCGTTAGCTCCGTAGTAAGGGTACAGTTCGCCGGTATGCATTTCAGAACGAACAGCATCGTTTATCGGTTTGCGTAAATCGTCACGAATGGTAAAAGCGGTTTCAAAACATACAGCATTCGGATTTTTTTTCGGCTCTCCGAACATAACGATAAATTGAGACTTAACGAGCTCATCGGTAGCAGATATCAGCTTTTTATAGGATTCCATCGTGTCATTGATGGACCATAGGACAGCTGCCAGCTTACGCTGAGTTTCCAAATTCGGCAGTTCAAATTCCAGCACTTTCAGGTCACGCCAGTTGATTGTTGGCGAAAGTGATCCAACAGAAATCTTAATGGCTGCATCCAGAAAATAATTTGAACTAATGAACAGCGGGAAGAAGTCTGGATCAATAACATCTTCGTTAGGGCGCAGGACCATACCATGCGCAGAGAAGATGCCGTCAAAAGGTGCGATGGCTACCTTTTTCTGATAGGCTCTTCGTTTGCCAAATAGGACATCGCCTTTGCGCATTACCAGCTTTTCTCCGATAGGAGCCACTTCAGAGCCGAAGCGAGTTACTTTCAGACTACCGGAATCAAGATGTTCAAGGCCTAGGTAGGTAAAGCGATCTTCCTCGACGGGCTTTTTCTTTTCTGTGCTGTTGATTGCAATCTGTTCAAATCGATATTTCGCCATTATGCACACCTCCTTACGGAAGAGGTATGAACGGAGAAATCCTTGAGGGCTGCGGGCCCGATAAATTGAGATTTCACCAGTTCATCTGTAGCAGCAATCAGCTTCTGATAGGATTTTTTCGTGTCATCCATTGCCCAGAGCAGTGCTGCCAGTTCTTTTTGTTTATCCATATCCGGAAGCTCGAACTCAAAATTCTTCAGATGTTCCCATTTCACACGAGGAGAGAGGGAGCCAGCGGACTTGCCAACGGCAAAGTCAAACAGCGCATCGTTTTGAATAATGAACGGCAACAACTCCGGCAGAATACGGTCCGGTTTCGCCTCGATAACAGTAATGTCACCGGAGCAGATCCCGTCAAAAGGAGCAACAGCAGCCTTTTTCAGGTAAGCACGACGACGACCAAAGAGGACGTTGCCTTTACGGAACATTTTAGTGAAGGTATTTTCACTGCCTTCGTCCCATGCGGTCAGAGTGATTTCTTCCGGGACCAGATGTTCCAGACCGACGATAGGATAGCCATCCTTGCTTCCTTTGCAGGTTTCTTTATGTTCTACAGCTACATCGCCGAGAAGAACTTTACTCATTGTCATCGGCCTCCTTTCCTAAAAGTGCGTTTAATTTCTCGTAGCTCAGCTTCATCATTTCAGAAGCAGCGAGCCACCTATCGTAATGTTCCTGAACAGTGCGTGTATCAACATCGTCTTCATTGACCTCTGGCTTCACATAAAGCGGAATGCTCAGGGAGAAGTTATTGTCTGCAATATCCTGAATCGTCGCCACCTTTGCAAAATCGCTGTCATCGGCATAGCTTTCGTATGCGGCTGCGATTCTTGCGATATGGCGGTCTTCCAGATAACTTTGTGCGTTCTTACGCTCGACTTCATTAACTGCGTTGATGAACAATACCTGTCCACGCCGTTCAGGACGCTTGGTCATGCGGCAAATCATAATGCAGGCTTCCATCGGAGAGTTGTAGAAAAGGTTGGCACCAAGGCCAATGACGCATTCCACTTTGTCGCTGCGAATCAGTTTTTCACGCATAGCGCTTTCTTCGTTACGGAAGAGAACACCATGAGGGAAAAGGATAGCGCATCGACCGGTATCTTCCTTCAAGCTGGCAATAATGTGCTGGAGGAAAGCATAGTCTGCACGGCCCTGTGGCGGCACACCTAAGAAGTTACGACCATACTTATCGCTTTCAAATGCCGCACGGTCCCACTGGCTAATGGAGTAAGGCGGATTTGCGAGGCACAAATCAAACTGCTGCAGTCTGCCATTCTCAACAAAAGCAGGAGCCTTGAGGGTGTCGCCGTTGACAATACTGAAATCCTTAACACCGTGAAGGAACAGATTCATCTTGCCAATAGCAGAGGTCAGAGCATTGATTTCTTGACCGTAAACAGCCACGTTACGCCATTCCTTATTCTTTTCCTTGAGATATGCGATAGCCGAAATAAGCATACCGGCGCTTCCGCATGTCGGATCGTAGATTGATTCGCCGGATTCAGGTTTCAGCATCTCAGTCATCAGGTGCACAACGGTACGATTGGTATAGAACTCCTGTGCAGTGTGGCCGCTGTCGTCCGCAAACTTTTTGATGAGGTATTCGTAGCCTTGGCCGAGCTCATCTTCCGGGCAATTAGCGATGGAGAGAGTCTTAGTGCTGAAATGCTCCAGCAGGTCCTTCAGAAGGCGGTCAGGCAAACGATTTTTATTGGTCCATGCACCGTCGCCAAAGATGCCCTGCAATTTATCAACGTTAGCGTTTTCTACCTTGCGGAATGCTTCAACGATGGCAACACCGACATTTTCGGATACTGCACGGACATCGTTCCAATGATAGCCTTCTGGCACCACGAAGGTGTGAATTTCGTCTGCATCAAATTCAGAGGCATCTTCACCATATTCTTCGATTGCAAGTGCGGTTTCTTCATCATACACATCGCAGATGCGCTTGAAGAATAACAGCGGAAAAATATACTGTTTGTAGGCACCGGCATCAATGTTTGTTCTCAGCAGAACTGCCGAGTTCCAGAGATAGGATTGCAGTTCTTCGATGGTTATTCTTTTACTCACTGATGTAGCCTCCTTCCAGTAAGAGTTGGCGCATTTTCTCTTCGGCAGCAATCATTTCTTCGAATGCCTCAAAATACTGTCTACGAATTTCTGCCGGAGGAACAGTTTCCTGCTCTTTCTTTTCGATATAGTTATTAATTGCAAGAGAGTAGTCTTTCCCTTGGATTTCCGGGATGGTCACGACCTTAACCTTTTCAATAACGTCCTCGTAGGCGGTATAAAGGCTATAAACGGTCTGAATGTCATCCTCAGTCATGATGTTCTGTGCACGTTGAGGGGTATAGATACCGGAGCCATCAATCATACAGATGCGGCCTCTGTGCTCAGGTGCTTTATTATTGTTTAGGAACAAGATGCAAGCAGAAACACCAGTGGAGTAGAAAACACCACTTGCCATCGTAATGATGGCTTCCAGTTTGTCGGATTCTACGAGGTGCTTTCTGATTTCGCCTTCCTTGCCGCTTCTAAACAGAACGCCTTGCGGGAGTACGACGGCACAGCGACCTGTCTTCGGATTCATGGATTTAATCATGTGCTGCAGCCATGCGAAGTCGCCGTTGGAGTCTGTCGGGCAGCCCCAGATGTTTCTTCCATAAATGTCGCTGCTGAATTGTTCCGAGCCCCAGTTCTTGAGTGAGAACGGAGGATTTGCGACCACACAGTCAAAGGTCTGCAAAGAGCCACGCTCCAGATAGTTAGGAGAACGAAGCGTGTCGCCCTGAGTCACTTTGAAATCACGTGCGCCATGTAGGAACAGATTCATGCGGGCAATTGCAGAAGTTGCAAGGTTTTTCTCTTGGCCGTAAATCTTACCATAGGTCAACTTGTCATCGTGCATGTATCGAATAGCCTCGATGAGCATGCCTCCCGTGCCACAGGCTGGATCATAGACGGTTTCTCCGGCTTTCGGGGCCATCAGCATAATCAGCAGTTTTACAATGGAGCGAGGCGTGTAGAACTCGCCCGCATTCTTCTTTGAAAGGTCCGCAAACTTCTTAATCAGGAACTCATAGCTATCGCCCATAACGTCGGCAGAGTAGTTTCCGTTGCCGACCTTGATTTTGGACATGTGCTCAATCAGGTCCTTCAAGCGTTCATCGGAGAGCTTGGTTTTATCAGTCCAGTTGGCATCGTCGAAGCTGCTGAATACACCACTAAGGGTATCAGGGTTAGCACGTTCAATACCGTTCATGGCATTGATGATGGCAACACCGACATTCTCGCTGGCCTCACGGACATCTTGCCAGTGGCAGCCTTCAGGAATTACAAAACGGTGGTTTTCTGGGAAGCTGGCGTATTCTTCATCGCCACCGGATTCTTCGAGCGCTGCTTGGGTTTCCTCATCGTAAACGTCGGACAGGCGCTTGAAGAAGAGGATAGGCGTTACGTAGCTCTTGTACTCGTCCTGATTGATAGGGCCACGCAAAATGTTGCAGGCTTCGAACAGGTGCGAGAAGAGCTTCTGACTTGTTGTTTCTTCGGGATGCGCAACACTGGCTTCCAGTTCCATGTCCGCAACATCCATAGCAGATTGCATCATTTCTGCACGACCTCCTGTCTTTACTTTTTTGCCGGTGGAGGGATTTACGCCAACACTACCGGTTTCCTGAACTTTCTCGAATTTGGCTGGGTATTTATTTTCAAACTCCAGCAGAATTTTCAGGAGGCGCTCATCCAAGAAGGTGAGAGCGTGTTTTCTTATATTTGTAGGTACACCATAGTAGGATTCCGCAATGGCTCCAGTGATAGCTGCAAGAGTATCGCTGTCGCCGCCGATGGAGATAGCATTACGTATGGCATCTTCGAAACTGGTGGATTCGAAGAATGCTTCGAAGGCCTGCGGTACTGTATCTTGGCAGGTTTCATTGAACTGGTAAGTGTCACGGATGGAATCCAGAGTAAAATCAATCGGATAGTAATGCTTCACGATATAATCCTGAATTTCCATCAGGCTGCTGCCAGTCTTTGCCATATATACTGCAACAGCAGTAGCCTCAGCGCCTTTGATGCCTTCCGGGTGATTGTGGGTTACTTCGGTAACAGCTTTTGAGAGCTGAATGGCCTCCTCGATGGAGTTGGCCGCATAGCCACAGCCACTGACACGCATTGCTGCGCCGTTACCATAGCTGTTGTACGGCTGCGGATTATCCGAATACATCCAATGGTGGAAGGACCCGCCATACCCACAGTGCGGATATGGGCGTCCAATGCGCTGCATGGATTCAACAGCCATTTTGTTTAAGTCACTGTAGTCTGGCTTGGCATGAAGCAGTGCATCGCACACGGCCAGAGACATGACGGAATCATCGGTAAAGAAACATTTATGCGTCAGAAAATCAAAATCCTTTGATCTGTGATTATCCCACTCGAATCTGGAACCGACGATGTCGCCAATAATAGCTCCAATCATCTAATTTCCTCGCTTTCTGTTGAGCCGGTATTAATAATACTGCTCGATGTAGTTATAGGCCTTATCAAAGACATCCTTGTCCTTGATTTTATATTTAATCCAAACAACGCTGCGGAGGGCTTTCTTGACTTCCTGCTTACCAGCTGTAGTGCTCTGCCAGCCATCAAATCGGACGATCTTTACGATGCTGTCAATATCGGCCACGATACGCTCTACGATAACAGGAGTGCTGCGGCTCTTCAAACCGTTAAAAAGTTCAGTAAGAGCAGCAATGCCTCTATCAACTTCTTCTTCAGGTACAACTTCTTTTTCGGCCTGAGCAGCTTCCTTAGCAAGTTCGAGAAGGAGCTTCAGGAATTCAATACTTGTCAGAAGTCCCTGTTCGTGCTTTTCACGGAGTGTTTCCAGCTTTTCGCCGAGCTTGATGAATTTCGGGTCCTTAGTGTGCTTCATGATTTTAGCGACAAGGTTGATTTCGACCTTCTTCGTGGTCTTTTTCAAATCCTTCTGCTTTTCCAAGAACTCATCAATCAGGTCAGCATCCATAGCAAGAATGTCCATATCCTCATCAGCTTCGCCAACGGTCAAATTCTGGTGAACGAGCTCAATGGTTTTAGCGCCAAGGGAGGCCCAAATCAAACCGCCACGTCCGTCGGTAGGTTTTACGGACTCGTACACACGAGACAGCCACTGATAATCAGTCTTGTAGGCATTCAGGAATCCGTCAGGAGACAAGGCATCCCAAGCACGATTCAAAACACGGTAGTCTGCAGCAAATGCGTCCTTTTCTTTATTTGTAGGCAAACATTCCTGCGCCGCCATGAGGCCTTCCCAGCCTTCGATTGTTCTGTCTACGCCCATAAAGTAGCTGAGACATTTTCTCAAAAGGGCCGGAAGCTGCTTTTTGATTTCCTCGATGTTGGTGATGATTTTACGCATGCTGTTTTCATCGAAATCCAACGCACGTGCGACATCATCGAAAATACCAATATAGTCAACGATTAATCCGTGAGTCTTGCCCTGATCATAAGTACGGTTTGTACGGCAAATCGCCTGCAGCAGAGTATGGTCCTTCATAGGTTTATCCAGATACATAGCCTGAAGGATAGGCGCATCGAAGCCAGTCAGCAGCTTAGCAGTAACGATAACGAGTTTCAGCGGGCTGGCCGGGTCACGGAAGGTGTCCAAAACTTTACCTTCTGCATCACGGTCTCTGCGGTATTTCTTGTAGCGATCTTCTTTATCGTTGTTGGTATCCATAACAATAGTGCTGGCTTCTTCGCCGAGAAGTTCATCGAGAACTTCCTTATACATCAGACAGCACTCACGGTCGTAAACTACAACTTGTCCTTTGTAGCCATTGGGCTCAATCTTTTCCTTGAAGTGCTTAGCGATGTGTTCACACACCTTGCGAATACGAGCAGGGTTGTACATAATCGCCTTCATATTTACTCTGCGAGATAGCTCGTTCTTTTCTTCCTTACTGAGTCCGGCTTCGTCGGTCATGGATTCAAATTCACGATCCAGTTTATCCTTATCGACATGAAGTTCTACAGGAACGGGCTCAAAGTGCAGAGGCAGCGTAGCACCGTCTCTGATGGAATCGGAGAAGGAGTAGCGGCTCATGTAGCCTGTACGGTCTTCCTCAGCACCAAAGGTAGCAAAGGTATTCTTGTCAATGCGATTGATTGGTGTACCGGTAAGACCGAAGAAGAATGCATTCGGCAATGCAATTCTCATCTTTTCGCCAAGATCACCTTCCTGAGTTCTGTGGGCCTCGTCAACCATTACGATAATGTTATCACGAGGATTCAACTCGCCACTTACCTCACCGAATTTGAAGATGGTGGTAATCAGGATTTTGCGCATATCGCCACGGAAGAAGGAGAGCAGCTCCTCTTTGGTGGAAGCACTGGTCAAATTCGGGATATCAGAAGCGTTAAAGGTTGCCGTAATCTGAGTCTCCAAATCAATACGGTCGTCAACGATAACAACGGTCGGATTTTTAAGTTCAGGAATCATACGCAGTTTTTGCGCTGCGAATACCATGAGCAGAGATTTACCGGAGCCTTGGAAATGCCAGATAAGGCCTTTCTTCGGATAACCGGCCACAACACGGCTCACGATCATGTTGGCACCTTCGAACTGCTGGTATCGACAGATGATTTTGTACTTTCGATACTTCTTGTCGGTAGCAAACATGGTGAAGAACTGGAAGATATCCATAACGTTCTCAGGCGTAATCATATCTTCGACACTGATTTTTACGTCAGCCAGTCCGCCTTCAACCTTGTGAGTGGCTGTGTGCCAAGGGCCCCACATGTTGATAGGCATATTGATAGAGCCGTAGCGATAGCATTTACCTTCGGTAGCAAAATTGAAAACGTTGGTCACGAACATAGCGGGGATGCTTTTTTCGTATGCAGAAATGTCACCGGCAGCATCAAGCCATGTAATTGCGCTTCGTACAGGAGTTTTCAGCTCACCAATTGCAATCGGGAAGCCGTTAATCAAAAGAACGATATCCAGTCGTTTGCCGCCTTCGGCCTGCGGATATACCCACTGATTAGTAACGACATATTCGTTCAGAGCGAGATCTTCCTTTCGCATGGTGCCAAAGAAACGGATAGGAATCATGCGCCCATCCTTGCCGAAAGGATAGGAGTTTTCCTCAAAGACCATCTTCTTGAAAACCTCGTTCTGGGTAACAAGATTGTGCGGCTGAACAGAAAGGATGACTGTTCTCAGCTTGTAAATTACTTCATCTGCACGAGAAGGGTCCTCAGCGATTTCAGGGTTAAGGCGGATTAACGCCTCTTTTACCATTGGCTCAACGAGTACGTCAGAATGCATACGAGGGAGTTCTTCGGCAGGGATGTATTTCCAGCCGTTGCCCTGAAGTGTTGACAGAATCATCTGTTCAATGGTGTTATCTTCATTAAAAATAGTAGCCATTTTATTCCTCCATATCTTATGATATCAAAGTGTGTGTCCTAAAAATTGGACTTAATAGAGCTTCGATTGAATTTCTGCCTGAACTCCACGCCAGCCTTCTTCGGCGGCAGCAATGGTTTCTTTATACAAGCTCAATCCAGAGTTGTATTCTCGAACAAGAACTTCCTGCGTTTCTAAAGGAAGGACAGGAACTTCCAATTCACTCATGTCCCTAAAGTTAATGTTTACGACGCCGGTTCCTCGCTGAAGACTTTTTAACATCTTTACACCAACAGGGGATTCAAGGAACAGCTTCAAGTAAGTTCCGTTCAGCGCTTCCTTCGGTCTAATGACGTTGATGTTAGCGGAAGGAATGCAGATTATTGGCTGGGCCTCGAATACCGCAATTTTAACAGTTGTCCCTCTGGCAGTAACGAGGACGTCGCCATCTTGCAAAACATAGCGGGAAACCTTTCTTTCTTCATCGACGATATAATCAAGGCCGGAATAATCAATTCCCGTATCGGTGATGTTGGAGATATTTATTACACCGATATTTCCACTTTCCGTTTTTGTGTTAATTGCCTTTCCTCTGAATACAGTGGCAGCTTCTTTTAAGTGGATTTTTTTAACCGGCGAAGAAGCAAATGCTTTGATATCATCGTCTTCTTCTGAAAAAGCCATGTCGATATTCCATCCGTTCAGCTCGGAGAATTCATCGTTGAAAAGGAGCTGTTCATTTGCCACAATAAGTTTTTTGCACGTGCTTGTTCTTCTGATAGGCTTATCAGACGCATACTGCTTCAAGACTACATCATCTGTAGTGCCCGTGGAGAATACGAAAAGATACGTCCTAATGGCAGTGTATGGAGCGAATAATCCGGCGGGTAGTGAGCTGATTTCTTTGATTTTGTAGTTGCTTTCGATATAGCTTCTGAGTGATGCTGTGCTGCCGCCACCAAAGGTTATCTTGGCTGGTAAGACAATCACAAGCTCTCCATCTATATTGATGTGGTAGAGGAGATTTTGAACTGCAATCAAGTCCGGCTCACGGCTAATGAAATCTTCATCATTTACAAGCATGCGCCCCCCAAAGACGGGGATGGCGATAATAAGATCGAACTTCTCGGAGGTAAAACCGTAGCTGTAGATGTCAGCCATTTGAACTTTTGCGTTGTTGTACGCTGCATATACCGAGGAGAGTAGTTCGTATCTTAGTTCTTGTTTACAAGTCAGTGTAAACATGACTTCAGGGTGCGTTTCGATAATCTCTAACAGTTCCGGCCCGTACTGCTCACATTCTGGAACGAGGACGCTTTTGACGGTGTCGGTGATGTATTCTTCAAATTTATTAACCAACACCTCTGGTGCTGCTAATTCTCGACCTTCACCGGACGCATTTAAATAGGAAAGAACAGCATGCCCATCAAAGGAAGCGAGAGTGTTATATAATTTGAAAAACAGGTCGGCGTCTCCGGGGAAGCGGGCCATTGAAGAAGTTACTTCCTGCATAGTGCGATACACAGTGTCGGTATCTGCTTCTGTACTTGCGAGGGCTTTCTTGGTCCTTGTGACTCTGCACAGAACGTCGATCAGTTCCTGCTGACCGTTGAATCCGTAACTTCTCAAAATATCAATAGCATTAAAAATGTCTTTATCATACGATGCACGATTGCTCATACAGATACCTCCTTTAGCTTATGTAAGTATTATAGCGCCTTAAATTTAGTATGTCAATACTAAATTTATGTACTAAGTGCAATTTTGTTTTAAGAGGGTCCGTTTGTACCTTTTAATTATGACATACTTTTTAATTTTACCTTTACCGAGCTGGCTGGCATGCTTTTTTGAATGCGTTCCGATATTCCGAAACATACATTATTATATAGAAGAAAGGCCTCCAAAGTCGTGAATTGACCTTGGAAGACCTTGTTTTACGCCCTTTTTGGCTCGTTTTGGACCAGAGAGTGCTTTTTCTTTTGTATCAAAGATAGCGTCTTGATAGACCCCTGCATGGGCAGCGGCCATATTCTGGTCTATGCCTTCGATGTACTGATGCAGATGTATGAGGATGCCGGGTACAGCCAGCGGGATGCCGCCAAGAACATTCTGGAAAACAACCTCTATGGCCTCGACATTGATGACCGCGCCTACCAGCTGGCCTACTTTGCCGTGATGATGAAAGCGCGGCAATACAACCGCCGTATTCTGAACGGTGAAAACACCTGCCATGTCTACGCCATTCAGGAGAGCAACAACATCAACCGCGCCCATCTGAAATACCTCGGCGCTGGAATGGATGATCTGGAGGCCAACACTGCTCGTGTGCAGCTGGAAGGGCTTCTGGACACCCTGCGGGATGCCAAGGAGTACGGCTCTATCCTCAAGGTGGAGAGCTACAACTGGGAACTGCTGCGCCGCTTTGTGTCCGCTGCGGATGCCGGAGCACAAATTTCGATGGACAGCGCCGGTTTGGAAGGAACCGTGGTGCAGCTGTTGACCATCCTTGACATTGCAGAAACGATGGCGCAGAAGTACGATGTGGTGGTGACAAATCCGCCCTATATGGGTAGTAACAATATGGGAGGTTTGCTAAGCAATTATGTAAAATCCAATTATCCAAACTCGAAATCTGATATGAGTACAGTGTTTATGGAACGGTGTCAGAGTCTTTGTAATCCTCATGGCATGTATGCAATGATCAACATTCCAGTGTGGATGACTCAAAGCAGTTTTTTGGCTTTGCGGAAAAACCTGATACACAATATAACATTTGTAAATATGTTGCATTTAGGTAGAGGTGTGTTTGGGTCAGATTTTGGAACAACAGCATTTGTAATACGCAGCGGATTGCAAAAAAATTATACAGCCACCTATATGAGATTGTTTGAGGGATTGACTCAGGTTGATTCAAACGAGGTCAAGGAAGGCTGGTTCTTTGAGCGAAAAGGGATATACTTAGCTAAACAATATCTTTTTGAAAAGATAGACGGTCTGCCGATAGCATATTGGGTCACGAAAGGACAAGTAGCGGCGTTCAGTTTTCCCGCCCTTAACACTTTTGCAGAGCCAAGGCAAGGTTTTGCGACGGGTGATAACGAGAAATTTTTGCGTTTTTGGCAAGAAGTTGATTTTTCTCGTATTGCCTTTAATTGTAGAGACAGAGATGAAGCAAACCTTAGTAATCGGCGTTGGTTCCCATGCAATAAGGGCGGTGCATTTCGGCGGTGGTATGGCAACAACGAAAGAGTTGTAAACTGGGAACATGATGGAATTGAGATGACCAGTTTTTCAGGTTCAGTTATCAGGAATCCGAAATATTATTTTAGGCAAGGAATGACATGGAGCACTGCCACAATGAGCAAGCTGTCTATGCGATTTAGTCCAATGGGATTCTTATTTGAATCAAAAGGCTCCGTGTGTTTTCCTATCGATGACACGAATTTATATTACTTATTAGCCCTATTGAATACAAAAATAGTGGAAAAACTGTTGTTAGTGTTAGCACCAACGGTTGATTACCACGAAGGCCCTCTTGGCAGAATACCCGTTATTCTGTCAGAAGAATACTTTGCGGGTGTGTCGGAGTTATGCGAACTGTGCATTTGCTTATCAAAGAAGGACTGGGACTCTTTTGAAACTTCGTGGGACTTCCAGAAGCATCCCTTTGTTCACTGGGCGCGTGATCTCTGGGATGCAACTGCGATTGGAGCGCAGATGGCCTATTATTATGGCGGCCACCCGAAGGTCAGCTGCCCGCTGGAGCTTTGCTTTATGCTCTGGCAGGGAGAGTGTAATGAGCGCTTCAACCAGCTGAAAGACAACGAGGAAGAACTAAACCGCATCTTCATCGACATCTACGGCTTGCAGGACGAGCTTACACCAGAGGTGGAGGACAAGGATGTGACCGTCCGCAAGGCCGACTTGCAGCGGGAAATTAAGAGCCTTCTGTCCTATGCCGTAGGATGTATGTTTGGCCGTTACTCGCTGGATACCGAGGGGCTTGCCTACGCCGGTGGGGACTGGGATGATAGCAAATATAAAACCTTCCTCCCGGATGTGGACGGCATTCTGCCCATTACTGACGAAGAGTATCTGGGAGACGATATTGTCACCCGTCTGTGCAGCTGGCTGAGCGCAGTCTACGGCAAGGAGACACTGGAGGACAATCTGGACTTCATCGCAAAAGCTCTTGGCACCAAGGGCGACAGCAGCCGGGAGATCATACGCAGCTACTTCCTCAAGGACTTCTTCAAGGATCACTGCAAGATTTACCAGAAGCGGCCTATTTACTGGCTCTTTGACAGCGGCAAGCAGAACGGTTTCAAGGCATTGATTTACCTCCACCGCTACACGCCGGACACCATCGGCAACCTCCGGGTGGACTATCTCCACAAGATGCAGCGGGTCTATGAGTCGGAGATTGGCCGTATGCAGGATATGATCGAACACAGCACCAATGCCCGTGAGGTGGCCACCTCCACCAAGCGGAAAGAAAAGCTCCAGAAGCAGCTCAAGGAGTGCCGGGAGTACGACGAGATGATCGGCCACCTCGCCCTGAGCCGCACCGAACTGGACTTGGACGATGGTGTGAAGGTCAACTACGAGAAAATCCAGACCGCCAGTGACGGTAGAAAATACCCTGTTATAGCTAAAATTTGAGGAAAGGATGCACCCTATGAGTTACCGATGGATTCCCATAATAGCAACTTTTGTGGTTATGCTCATAGGGCATATCCTCTCCAGAGTTACGCTGGCTGACTATGAAAAGAGAGCAAAGAAAACAGCAGAATTTCGAGACAAATTCATTGACCTTGCCAATCGCTACATGGAATACTATCAAGTCGACCCTAAATTATATCAGGAATGTATACGAGAAGTTGATGATATACAAGCTGAATTGGGGTACGATGGTATTGTTGCGGAGTTCATTGACCCGTTGAAAAACATTAAAATGACGAATATGCAAGTTTTGGTCAATGTCTTCCCTGAAATGATCAGCATGGTATCGCAGATGGACAGCTATATAATCCAAGTTCGCATGAACCAGTTTATTCAGCACTGTATAGATTCGATGGAAAAGCATATCGGGCGAATATACCGGCTGACCGAAACTGAGCAGAAGCAACTATGGAACCCGATTGCCTGTTTTGGCAAAGGAATGCGTGGAGTTCTAAGCTTCCCCCTTGATGCACTTTATTGGCTGGGGCTTCTTAATGCACGATCCAACAGAGCCATACAGGATAATGGCATTTTCAGGCTACTTGGAAAATTTGTTACAGCTGTCGGTTTCATCAGTTCCATTATGAGCATCACGCTTGGATGGGACGAGTTTGTGAAAATTATTATGGGGATTATGCAGAAAGTCTGAGTGATTTCCCCTATTTAATGATTAGCAAGCAGTCCATGAAACCAATGCTACGACCAATGGTACAATGTGCAGGGGGATAGCTCTGGACTGATTCAGAAGGAGAAACGCGGAATGGCAGAAATGAACATCAAACAAATCATAGACAGGCTCAATGCCGAGTTTACGGGAGACACCCGCAAGCTGGTCTTCTGGTACGATGACAACGGCGAGTTCGTGGAAGATATGCAGACCGTGACACTGGACAATGCCAAGGTCTATTTCTTGCAGCCGGATAATCAGTTTGCCACCAAGCTCTTTCTGGAGCGGCAGGACACCACGACCAACTATCTTGTCTATGCCCCTTTCCCGAAGCCGGATGTGCGGGACAACCATCTGGAGGACACCATGCTGTACTCCAAGCGGTTCTTCGCAGACCGCGCCTCGCTGCTCTCAGTGGACTTGGGGATCGATGAGAAGTACAAGCCCATCATTGAGAAGCACATCAAGTTCTTTGCCAGCAAGGAGCGGACGCAGCGGTTCTATGATCTGGAGATCGAGAACTTCAACGAGGAAAACATCATCATCGGCCTTCTGTCGGCCATCTGCCGCACCCGGACTTGTTCCTTCGAGGAAGTCATCCGGGTTATGCTGACCGACAGCACACTGGAAGACAACAAATTCCTGCTGGAGACCGAGAAATACGGGCTTCTGGGCGACTTCTGGAAGCTGTGCGAGCAGCACTTTGGCTATGCGGATGTGAAGCCCACACTGGAAAAGCTGGTTGTGACCATGTTCGTCACCTATACGGCCAAGTATGTCCCTTCCGAGCTGCCCAAGCCGTGGAAGGCGTTTTCCTCCTACAAGGCGGGCAACATCATCGCCTTCATGGACAACCTGATGAACAATATCCTGTACCGCAGCCGGTACGATGAGCTGTCTGTCCATGTTGCGACGGGATTGAATGCACAGGCCGTTTTCTCCGACTATCCGCCGGAGGATTTGGTGAACTGCGATACCTTTGCTGTCATTGACCAGATCCTTATCAAATGGCTTGTTGAACGGCTGGTGGCTGAGGACACCGGCGCAAAGTTGGACGAGCTGACCATCCCCCAGCTCTGTGAGAAACGAAGCAAAATGCACTTTGGGGAAAAAGCCGGAAGCCGGTATCAGATGCTCAGCAGTGCATACCAGATGATTCAGGCCGGAAACTACCACTGCCCGGACAGCTTCAAAGACATCCTGCGGCAGTATCGGGAGACCGACTCCGGGTTTGACTACGAGTACCGCCGCTTCTACACCGCCTACGACCAGATCGAGGACACCACAACCTTTGAGCCGCTGCGTGACCTCGTGGAGAATATCTACACCAACGAGTATCTGGAGACGCTGCTGCCCAAGTGGAACAGCGCCATGCAGGAGCCGGATGCCTTCATGCAACTGCCCTTGCAGCGGGACTTCTATGCTCGGAATGTCAAAAATGCCAAGGAGCGCACCGTGGTGATTATTTCGGACGCCATGCGCTATGAAGTGGGCAGAGAACTGTTCCTCAGAATGCAGGACGATCCCAAGTGCTCGGCAAAGCTGGAGGCGCAGCTGAGTGTGCTGCCGTCCTACACCCGCCTTGGCATGGCTGCTTTGCTTCCGCATACTGAGCTGACCATGACCGATGACTTCAAGGTGCTGGTGGACAGTCTTCCTTGCGAGAACCTCTCAGAGCGAGAAGCCATCCTGCAAAAGTACAACGGCGATGCGGCTTGTGTACAGTTCGACAGCATCAAGTCGCTGAAGGTCGCTGAACTGCGCAGCGTCTTTACAGGCAAACAGGTGGTCTATGTCTATCATAACCAGATCGATGCAAGAGGTGATAAGCCGAACACTGAGGATGAGGTCTTTGTTGCTTGCAGTGAGGCAATCTCAGAAATCATCGATCTGATCCGGCGCATCTCAACCAGTGCCAATACATACCGCTTCATCGTCACTGCGGATCACGGCTTTATCTACAAGCGGGATAAGGTGGCCGAGAGCGACAAGATCGCCGGCATTAAAAGCAAGACCGCATTTGTCAACCGTCGTTTTGTGGTTGCACCGGAGCCTGTTCCCGGGGATGGTATTACCAGCATGAGCATGGGAACGGTCCTTCGAAATGCAGACGGCAAATGGGTGTCCTTTCCGATCAGCGATGATGTATTCAAGGTGGCCGGTGGCGGCCAGAACTATGTCCACGGCGGATCTTCTCCGCAAGAGATGTTGGTGCCGGTGCTTGACATCAAGATGGAGCGCGGCCACATGGAGACGCGGAATGCTGGAATCGCACTGGTAAGCATGGCGCGAAAGATCACCAACAAGATCACCATTCTGGACTTCATCCAGTCTGAGCCGGTCAGCGATGTGGTGAAGCCCGCGACTTACCGGCTGTTCTTCCTCTCCGAAGATAACGAGCGCATTTCCAACGAGAACAGCTACATTGCGGATAGCCGAGATCAGGATGCGCAGAAACGTATTTTCCGCATGAAGTTCCAGTTCAAGGACAAAAAGTACGACAAGGACAAGCAGTATTTCTTTGTCGTGTGCGACGATGCAACAGGGCTTGAAGTGTTCCGTCACCCTGTCATCATGGACTTGGCGTTTGCCGATGATTATGGGTTTTGAGAAAAGACCATGACGGGGGGCGGTATCAATGGCTGATTATATGGAGACCGAAGATAAACGGTCTGTGATCAAAGAGAAACTGCGGCAGCAGTTCGATGGAAAGATTGTCCGCAAGGACTTGACCAAGAAAATCAAAGAGGGGGCAAACGTCCCTGTCTATGTGTTGGAGTTCCTTCTGGGACAGTATTGCAGCTCCGATGATCCGGAAGTCGTTGAGGACGGGGTGAACAATGTCAAGCGTATTCTGGCGGACAACTTCGTTCGGCCAGATGAGGCGCAGAAGATCCTCTCCGTTCTGCGGCAGCGGGGCAGCTACACCGTGATCGACAAGATCACGGTCAACCTGAACATCAAGCGAGACTACTACGAGGCCGAGTTCTCCAATCTCGGCCTGAAAGACATCCCCATTGATGAAGAATATCCTGCCAAGTTTGACCGGCTGCTCTGCGGCGGCATCTGGTGTATTGTTCAGCTGGATTATGAGTACATGGAAGAAGACCGGAATGGAACACCGATCCGCATCCGCAAGCTCACGCCCATCCAGATGCCCCATGTGGATATCGCTGATCTGAAACAAGGGCGGAAGGCGTTCACACAAGACGAGTGGATGGATGTGCTACTGCGCTCCATCGGCATGGAGCCGGATATGCTTTCTTACCGCGAGAAGTGGCTGCTCATCATCCGTATGCTGCCGCTTGTGGAAAACAACTTCAACCTCTGCGAGCTGGGACCACGAAGCACCGGCAAATCCCATCTTTACAAAGAGATCTCTCCCAACAGCATTCTGGTCTCTGGTGGACAGACCACCGTCGCCAATCTCTTTTACAACATGGGGCGCAAAACCGTAGGTCTGGTTGGCCTTTGGGACTGCGTGGCCTTTGATGAGGTTGCCGGTATCAAGTTCAAGGACAAAGATGGTGTTCAGATCATGAAGGACTATATGGCCTCCGGCTCCTTTGCCCGTGGCAAGGAAGAAAAAGCGGCCAGTGCCTCCATGGTCTTTGTGGGTAATATCAACCAGAGTGTGGATGTACTGCTCAAAACCTCCAGCTTATTTGATCCTTTCCCGCCGGAGATGGGGACCGATACGGCCTTCCTTGACCGCATTCACTGCTATCTCCCCGGCTGGGAGATCCCGAAATTCCGTCCAGAACATTTTACGGATGACTACGGCTTTATCACAGACTATCTGGCTGAGTTTATCCGTGAGCTACGCAAGGAACAATACGGAGATGCCCTGGACAAGTATTTTCGCTTAGGTTCCAACCTCAACCAGCGAGACACCATAGCGGTGAGACGAATGGTGGACGGACTGGTCAAGCTGGTCTATCCAGACGGTGAGTTCACAAAGGAGCAGCTGGAAGAGATCCTAAAGCTTGCACTGGAAATGCGCCGCCGCGTCAAAGAGCAGCTAAAAAAGCTGGGCGGCATGGAGTTCTATGATGTGAACTTCTCCTACATTGACAAGGACAGCTTCGAGGAAACCTATGTGTCTGTACCGGAACAAGGCGGCGGCAAGCTGATCCCGGAGGGAATGTGTAATCCTGGTCAGGTCTATACCGTATCGCAGGGAAAATCCGGGATGATTGGCGTATTCCGTCTGGAGTCGCAGATGCTTCCCGGCAACGGAAAGTTTGAGCGAACCGGCCTTGGCTCTGACCGGGAGGTAAAGGAAGCGACGAATACGGCCTTCAATTTCCTAAAAGCGAATGCGGGACATATCAGTGGAACGATCAGCACTACGACGAAGGATTATATCATCAACTATCAGGATTTACAGGGTATCGGAATGACTACAAAACTTGCCCTGCCTACTCTGATTGCGCTTGCCTCCATAGCGTTGAATAAGCCGACCGTGAGCAGTTTGGCGGTTATGGGCGAAATCAGCATTGCTGGAACGATGATAAAAGTGGATGAGTTGGCAAATGCACTGCAAGTATGTCTGGACAGTGGTGCGAAGAAGGTATTGCTTCCCATCACCTCGGCGGCAGATCTCGGCGCTGTACCGTCAGACTTAATTGGCTGCTTCAATTTGATTTTCTACCAGAGCGCCGAGGATGCAGTATTCAAGGCGCTGGGCGTCGAATAGGACAAGCGCACGAAGGGATCGGATGCTGATGGATTGGGACACCTATTATGAAAAATTCTATGATTGGGCAACAAGCACCCAAATCCGTAAGATGTCCTCTCTGACTTCTTTTGGAGCTTCCTCTGAGGTTACAGAGGTTGCACAGGAGTATATGGATGAGGTAGCTGCATCCCGACTCATTAAGAAGGCTGTGGCCTATGGTGTTCAATTTACTCCAGAAGAGATATACGATCTTTCTATCTGCTGTAATAAACAAACTATGAATGCCCTTTTGGATTCAGCAAAATGCCACTTCTCTCAAGAGCAGTTAGAAGACCTGTGGGGAACCGTGGATGACGATGTTCTTGAACGAGCAGCTGCCCGAAATCATGTGAAGCTGTTTGACTATGGAAGTGAAATAAATGTGCATGAAAGTGCCATTCACGATGAATCGATACCAGTAGCCCCTAAAATCGGCTTCCTTGCAAAACTATTTGCAGGGATCGGAGTCGCTGGCTCACTTTCGTCCTCTCATGTCTCTCATCCAGGACACTGCACCGGGGATTGCTCAAACTGCCCTCCGCACTATGGCTACCGTCATGGGCGCTGGTATTATGGACACGGTCATCAGCACGGTTGCGAATTTGGTGGTAACAAAGAGGACGGAAGCTTATGAGATTGGCCATAATATAACAAACACCGGGGTGTAAACAGAGGCATGTGGAGGTAAGCGATTTGAGCTTCTATTTCGGTTTCAATTCACCAGAAGAGAGGGAAAAAAGGCGGAAGGCCGATTTGCAAGCGATTGGCGAGAAAGTAACGAGCTTTTTCTGGGACATAGCCCCAGAGCATGGTTTTGAATTGCGAGAAGGTCAGCAGGATATGTCCTTTGAGATAGTGGATGCGCTCATTCATAACCAGCATTTTGCAGTCGAAGCGGGGGTCGGCATTGGTAAATCTTATGGTTACCTGGTGCCAGTCTTGCTTTACAACAAGAAGACAAATAAACCGGTGATTGTCGCCACCTCTACGATTGCTCTCCAAGAACAGCTATGGAATGATGTTCATGATATTATGCCTCTTCTGAGCACAAAGCCCGAGGTTATTCTTGCAAAGGGACAGACACACTATCTTTGTCACAAGCGAGCGAATGAGTACCTAAACACGAGTGACAGCATCATTCCTCAAGAACTTGCTGATGGTGTAGCGAAAGGTTTTGAGGAGCGTAAACAATTCCCAACATCTTTACAGCAAAACATCTGGGACAAGGTGAATATCCAGCGGTTTAGTATGCGAAACTGTGGCTCTTGCGAAAAGAAGTGTCTCTATTATGCCATCCGTTCTCAATTAAGGTATACCGATGGAATCGTACTATGTAATCAGGATTTTTTAACTGCACATCTTCGTCAGGTGAGGCGTGGACTGGATGGATTAATAAACCGAGAGGCTGATTTGATTGTTGTGGACGAAGCGCACAACTTAGACGACAAAGTGCGAAGCGCAACGACAGAGCGCATTAATCAAGGCAAACTCCTCGGACTAATCAAAAGTGCGACCAATGAGGTGAAGCCTGCAGACCGACAAAATGTTTATCAAGAAACCAATGATGCGCAAAAGGAAATTCGCACATTCTTTGATTGCCTCAAGGCACAGGTGCAGCACCAAATCAACGATGCGAAGCAGGATATGCGCTATGCAGAGCGTTTTTTCTTCGATAGCAGCGCAGAGTCCATCAACATTCTGAAAGCCATGGTCAATGCAATTAAAAGCGCAGCTCTCAGTATTCAGGTCTATGCAAGTTTTGATTATAACAACCGTTCAATGGCAGCCTCGGATGAACTTGATGAATTAAGTGAAAGCCTCGTCGAGATGATTGAGGAGTTGGATGATTACCTTCTCTGGATTGAGCGCAAAGGTAACCAAGCTGAGCTTGTCTACTGCCCAAAGAACACCAGAGAAATCACCAACCGCTTGTATTTTAGCGGAAATGCGCGAACCATTCTGACTTCGGCAACACTGACCAATACAACCGAGGGTAGCCTTGAGGATCAGTATGCCTATTTCATCAGTAATACGGGATTTCCGACTGACGAACTCGGGTGCCTGTCGGAGCCAAAGGCATCTCCGTATCCCTACGATGAACATTCCATGATTTACTACTGTGATGATTTGCCTCACCCGACTAAAGAGCATGAGGCTTTCATTGAGCAGGGCGTGCAACGATTGATTGAAGTCCTTGATATCTCAGGTGGTAAAGCCTTGGTTCTTTTCACTGCCAAGAGCGATATGGAAGAAGTGTACGCCATCCTGAGTCAGAGAGATCTGCCATACAAAATCCTGATGCAACAATCAGGATCATCGCAGGATCAAGTTCTCAACGAGTTCAAAGAAAACACAGACTCCGTGCTGCTCGGAACAGGTGCATACTGGGAAGGGATTAGTATTGAGGGCAAGAGCCTATCAAATGTAGTGATTTTTCGACTTCCTTTCCCTGTTCCTGACCCCATCATAAACTATAAAGCATCTATTGCAAAGGATGCGTTGATGGATGTGAATGTTCCGGAAATGGTCATCAAGCTCAAGCAGGGCATTGGGCGCTTAATACGGAATTTTACCGATACCGGCATTGTCTGTATAATTGATCGAAGGCTGAGAGATGAGCCGGCGGAACGATACCATGACATCACGTGGTCATCACTCCCCATTAAGAACCGAACGAAAAGCCTTGATGAACTCAGAAGGTTTTATAATAGCCTTCCTGCTGCACACAACGAAACAGAGAGGTAAGCTCAAATGGAAGTCCCAGAGGCTGTTGGTGCTACTACCGCCAATGAAGATAAAATCATATACAAAGATAGCACCTATGAGCTTGTTTCCAAGGTGGCATATCTGATTGGTGTTCCCCGAGGTATTTTTGAAAATGAGCATGAAGCTCCACAGATGGAGGTTTTTCAGCGACTTGAGTCGGATAAGGCTGCACGAATTATCCGTCATCTGTGCATCATCCGAACCGCCATCGAGCGAAATTTCCGGAACATCAACGGGGCAATGCGAACGGACTATCGAACAATTCTCTCCATGCCAGAATATGTGCCGGATGACAGTATCCGGCAGCTGAGTATGGATGGGATCAACTTTGTCAAGAAATCCAGTACAAAGCTTGCTCACCATATTATTGAGATCAACCGTCTGATTTCCGACAGAATAAATAACTGTAAAAAGCTGTTTCCTCTCTGGATCAACTGGGACTATATTAAAGACCTGTTTATCATGCCCAACGGCTTAAAAGAAGAAGGAACCAGACAGGCCGCATCACTCTACTACTCCAGTCGCTCCTACTATCCCTATCAGGTATACATTAACTGGGTGCCAAGGGACGAGGGTAATATTCTTTATAACGATAAAAAGTTTGCTGTGCTGTTGTACCAATGGCACAACGACTACTTCCATGAGTTCAGCAAAGTCTCTGACGTCAGCAGCTATGTCAAGGGCAGTATCTACGAGTACATTGAAGGCAGTGAAAAAGCTGTTGTAGTTGTCGACTGCGAGAATTCAGATCCGTACAAGCTATGTGCTGTCCTAAAAAATCTTGACTATAAATACACGCAGAAAATTTCCAGCATTATTCTTTTTGATGATATCCATACTGCTTCTGCGTGGCGCATCCTTGAGGACTTCACAAAAATTCCAGTAGAACATATTCTGATCGAACGGGTCAAAGAGAGCAAATCTCTTGTGGACATCAAACTAACGGCGCGAGCCTGTCAGGAGCATTATATCAATAAGGTGGATTCCTTCATTATCGTGTCCAGCGACTCAGACTACTGGGGATTGATTTCCTCACTGCCAGATGCTCGCTTCCTTATGATGATTGAGCACGAAAAGAGCGGACCGGACTTGAAGGCAGCCTTGGTTAGCACGGGCATCTTTTACTGCTATATAGATGACTTCTACTCGGGAAATGCCGAAGATCTGAAATTCGGCGCACTTATCAAGGAGATGTACCGATACATCGATAGCTCCGTCCATCTAAATGTCAATGAAATGTTTGCTACGGCGCTAAAGGTAACACGCATTGAAATGAGCGAAGCAGAGAAGAAACAGTTTATGGCACAGCATATCCGAACCATGCAGATGTCCATTGCTCCCGATGGTGAAGTGGTGTTGTCTTTCAAGCATAAATAATGTGCAAAGGATGGACTCCCAGATGATGAATGATCTTATGAAGCAGGAAGAGAAGATATACTTTGATCAGATTGTAAAACTCACCGAAAAAGGTACTATTAATTGGGAGTGTACCGAATACAATCCTATCGGATTTCTGGACAAAGATTCTTTTTCTGAGCAGTCTGCTTGTATCACCCAAATGTTCAATTTTACAACAATTGCTGGTGGATTCCTGCACGAACTTGAGTTAGCAGAGTATGTCTATGTTCCGAGCGGAAAGATAGATATTTGCGCAACGCTCACCAGAGAGGATGAGAAGCATTTCTTAAAGATTGACTCTTTCCTATCCATTGAACTTGATCAACAAAACGACACAGAACCGATGGATATCAACAAGGTATCTGTTGTTCGATTAGCTAAATATTTGATTCCCATTGCCGTTGAAACAGCCTCAGTATCCGAAGCTTTTGAATGGGCGCGGTACTTCAATGAAAAGGACATCTCACGGACACTTCGGAGCAACCCTCTAACAAGATTAGGGGAAAGATTGTGCTCAGAACATCGGGCGCTTGACTTCCATCGCATAGTCCTCGATTCTGTGTATAGAAATGAACTACTTGCTCAAATATAAGACAGAGCGCCCCTGCCATTCGTGCAGGGGCGCATCCTATTTAGTGCAGTAATCCTCTTCCATCATCCATCATCATTGCCACCTGAAAGATGAACTCTTCTGGTGTCGGCCTATCACCTTTGAATGTCATCATGTCCCACAGCTTTTGCGCCTCTTCATCATGGTGGTTGTATGCTTCATCAATCGCCAACTGCATTTCCCGAAGTACATCCTCAGGTGTTGTTCCGTTCTCCTGCGCAACCTTCGCAATGATTTCCTCAAAGTTTCTCATGAGTATTCCTCCATCTTTAGATTTTATACTTGTTCTTTAGCGCAAGTATAGCATCAAAGGAATGTCGAAATCGCTCATAATTTGTTGGAGGGCAGAAAAAAGTGTGGAAGAGCCCTGGGCCCCTCCACACTCATCTATCTATCAACGCAGAAACTACCTTCAGAACCCGCATCTTCTCTTCGTGAGGAAGTGCCTCGATAGCGGCAGAAAGTTCTGATGCAACCCCAACAGATGCTCGATCCACCACATCCACCAGAAGTTCATCTGCGGACACGCCAAGTACATTCGCAATCGATACGAAGGTGTCCACCCTCGGAATCTTGGTGCCGCGTTCAATTACGCTCACATGGGTCGGGCTGATATCAATACGGGCGGCAAGGTCTTCTTGCGTCATGTTCTTTTTCTCTCTTGCTGCCTTGATCCTTTGTCCAACTGCTTTTGCATCCATCCTTCCACCTCCTCCTTTAGAACGCGTTTTTGCTCTAAAGATAGTATAGTGGTGATGGCTTGATTCATACAGAAGCTAAAGAACGAACGATAATTCTAAAGAACTATTTTAGAAAATATAGCAACAGCCAACACACGAGAATATAGAGCAGCCAGCATGGAGGCTCAGGGTTGCTGATATTCTCCATACTCGCAACCTACACTGTTGGCTTGCACCTCGTCAATTAGTGTCCAGCCTCTGTCTTTCCGTCTTCACAGCTTCACTGTGCCGTAGCCGTTGCCGCAGTTCCATATAGAACCCCGGAAAAGCACTCGCTCTCTATATCAGCAATCTCATCCAGTGGGATCTTTTTTCCATCGGTCATCACAAACGACCGCTCATACAAATCGATCCGTTTCAGATTACCGGTGAGTGAAGTATAGGCGCCACCCGTTTTTTTCTCATCTGGGATGAAGTAAGTAACAGTGATCTCCGGCCTGTCGGCTATGATCTCCCGAAGGTACCGTTGCTTTCGATCCAGTAATTCCTGCGCTTCATCCCCAAGCTCCATTTTCACTTCGGTCAGACGTCCAGTTTCTCGAATGGCGTCCTCGTAGCCGGTGAGTGCTGCAAAGGGGGAAAATTGTGCGGCACGATCCATCATGGACATCTGCGGCCTTGTTTTAGAGATGTGGTGCGGCAAATTGACGATATCTTCATAAGCTCCCATACGGCTCCCCTCTCTTACCATTCATTGTTTTTTGCGATTAAATTTGCACAGATGATTATGCCTTGTGGCCACCAATCTGCTCATTTCGATCTTTGGCCGTTGCGCCATCCACATAGTTTATCCCCCGGAGAATAGCATTCTTGCCGAACTTTTTTTTGATGGCCAGCATGGCCGTCTGCATTTTCTGCTCCCGCTCTAACTCCTGCTGCTCCTGCTCCTGCTGAGCCTCTTGGGCAGCGTAGTCCGTGAAAAGATCGAGCTGCAGGGGGGCATCATTTTTTCTGGGCGCAGAATCCCTCGGAATGACATGCGTTGCCACTACATTCAGCCTCCGTATGAGAAGGTCCCGATCTACGATGCGGTCGAAAAGCTCTGCCGCACCAGACATGATCTTCTTGGAAGAAGCCGTATACTGATCCAGATTGATTGTGCCATGGGCGTGTTTGGGGATCTGCCGTCCATAGTGATCCTTCACAACTGGGCCATGATACTTTGCTTTTCTTGTCGGGTCGGTGAGATTTTCAATGTCATAGCCTACCGTAACCACCAATTGATCTGTGACAAGCTGCTTATCTACCAAATCCAGCGATAGCATATCAGCCATCTCCCGCAGGACAAGCCTTGCCTTCGCAGCTTCGTAAGGATAATGAAGCACCTGCCCAGAGCCTAAGCTGTTGGAGCTTGGCCGGTATGCCTTGATGGCCGCAATGGTCGTTGGCTCCCAGCCCCAGGCATGGTCGATGAGAAGCTCCGCATTTTTACCAAAGAGCTGATACAGTAAGTCCTCGTTACGCTCGGACATCCGAGCCACATCGCCCATGGTGAACATCCCATGCTCTTCGAGTTTCTTCGCATAGCCACGGCCTACCCGCCAGAAGTCGGTGAGAGGCTGGTGTGACCACATGGTCTGCCGATATGTCATCTCGTCCAGCTGAGCAATGCGCACCCCGTTTTCGTCTGCCGGGATGTGCTTTGCCACAATGTCCATCGCTACCTTGCAGAGATAGAGATTGGTGCCAATCCCTGCCGTGGCCGTGATGCCGGTTGTCTCGATCACATCCAGAATAATCTTTCTGGCAAGTTCACGGGCCGTCAGCTTGTAGGTGGCAAGGTAGTCGGTCACATCTATGAACACCTCATCGATGGAGTAGACAACAATATCCTCCGGGGCAATGTATTTCAGGTAGACCTCGTAGATCCGGGTGCTGTATTCCATGTAATAGGCCATCCGAGGTGGTGCGATGATAAAGTCAATCTCCATCTTCGGGTTTTCTTGCAGTTCAGAGAAGAAGTAGGACTTGCCCTCCAGCACTCTGCCGGGAGCATCATGCCGACGTCCAACATTTGCTTCCTTGACTCGCTGCTTGACTTCAAAGAGCCTTCCACGCCCGGAGATGCCATAAGACTTTAAGGATGGTGTGACCGCCAGACAGATGGTCTTGTCAGTGCGGCTCTCATCCGCCACAACGAGATTGGTGTCCATGGGATCAAGCCTCCGCTCCCGACATTCCACCGAGGCATAAAAGCTCTTGAGGTCGATGGCAATATAGGTGCGCTGCTTCATCCTTCGGTGGCCCCCCTTCTTCTGAACATAAGTTTCCCGAGCTATCCGCCGTGGTTTTCCCGTCGGATTTTGGAGGCGGTAGCTTCAAAGCTCATATCCAGCAGCATTTTAATTGTGTCACTTAGTACACTTCCGTCCAATGCGACGGTAATCCAGTTCGCTTTGCTCATGTGGTATGCTGGAAAGATGCCAATCTCTCGACGAAATGATCCGATTAAAATCGGATCGCACTTCAAATTGACAACATCCAAGGGCTCTGTTCCGGCCAAACCCAGCCTCTCCCTCGGAACATCCATGATGAGCGCAAACCACTTGCGGTTATTACTATGCCGGAACACCTCATTGCCGGGAAAATTCATCCATGGGTGATCTGCCTCACAGTTGTAGGTTTCAAGGATGTATTGCTTCAACTGCGCCCGATTCATCCTGTAAAACTCCCTCCCGATTGTTTGTAGAAAATCCCCCTGTCCCAGCACCGGCAGAAGTCCAGGTCAATCTACTTCGATTATTTCAGAAAATTGCTTCGGTGCTCCTGCTCGCGGAAGCGATACCCCCGTGTGTTCAACTCCGAGACCTTGAGCGCCACCAAATTTATATCTGAATCCATGGCTCGTGCGATCTGACCGACATCATAGCCGCCATATATGTATTCCAAAATCTCATCGTCCGGAAGGGCGATTTGAGCGGCAAACATATTCGCCTCGTATTCCATGCGCTGATCTCTCATATCAAAGATGTTGAATTCCTGCAAACCTCCAACTTGGATTGCCTCTCTGCGATGGAGGCAGTCATGTCCAATCTCATGGAGCAAAACAATGGCGTGCATCACGGGATCAAGATGTTTGTTGATGAAAATATAACGGTTGCGTTCAATTACCATATATGCGCCTTTTTGACGAGAGAAATTACGAGGCATTACGATCAGCCCCAACTCCTGCGCAATCTGGTCAGCATTTCTTGTGCCGCATTGCCGCACAATGCGATTGGCTTTTCGAATGGCTTCTTCAGCACGAATCAGCATGGTGATATCACCCCTTCCGGGCAGAATGGCACAGTTTCAGTATAGCAGGTGAAAAGTCCAATACTAAGGATTCACTTTGTATCGTTCTGCTTTAGATACTTTTTCGGCGTATATTTCTTGTTGCGCTTTTTCGCATCAATATAGGCTTCCTGAATGGCAAGCATCAGCTCGTCCATATCTTCCTCGGCCATCTCGCCGCCGGAAAACGCCCCCCTCACTTCTTTCAACAAGCGCTCAGCGCCCTTCTTGCCGCGATAACCGTATTCCTGCCCGGCCATCGCAATGAAATCATCTCCCTCGTTGTGCAGATAGTCTGCATCGCAGCCGAGAATCCCAGCGAGAATACCGTACACCTCTCGGTTCTGAGGGTATGTGCTACCCTTTTCATAGTTGGTGATAGTTTTAAGACCTACCCCCGCTAATTTTGCAAGTTCCGCCTGGGTAAGCCCCTTCTCCCTGCGCAGTGCGCGGAGCTTTTCTCCAAACCTCATAGCTTATCCTCCTACTTGTTAGAGTGGAATAAGTAAACGGATTACTTCATTTTCGAAAAACCCCTTGACACAAGTAATCGGTTTTCTTATAATGGGATTGCGTAATCGCCTTACGCATTTATTGTATATCGGTTTGCGCATTTCGTCAAGAGCGCAGGCTGAAAATGAAGAATAGTTTACATTTGGCCCGAAATTGGCAACGAGTGTCGGACAATGTGAGGATTACCGACACGCTGTCCGTTATACGCAGCAAGGAGGGAGAAATATGAGCGTACAGTGTAGGAAAGCCTATGTTTCGGTTAATCTGGATGTGGATCAGGAGGGAGTATTTCATCCCCGCTTCATTCGGTGGGAAAACGGACTGGTTTTTCAGATCGACCGAATCTTGTATAAGTGCCGCGCATCTTCCAAGAAGGTAGGCGGTGGCGGCATCCGTTACACAGTGCAGATCCGTGGCAGAGAATCCTATTTGTTTCAGGAGGGGAGCAAGTGGTTTGTTGAAGCGAAGGAGACCTGACGATGATTTTGTCCCAGAAGAACATCGAAGAAATCGCAGCAGCCGTGACAAGGGATTTTAACGAATTCTACTTCGGCTGTAGCTCCGAAGATACCCGACGCATGGCGCGAGGGACACCAATTGACCAGTTTGCAAAGGAATACCTTGGCATGAATGTTTCGTTTGCCCGCCTTTCATCAGATGGTAGCATCTGTGGGCTGACCGCCTATGCGGACACCGAGTATATTACTGAAGAAATGGGCGTTAAACGTGTCATCCCGCTAAGAAAAAATCAAATCCTGATGGATGCCAGCTTTATTCAACCAGGGCAAGTCTATAAGCTCTGCGGCAAGCGACGCTTTACCCTTGCCCATGAATGCGCCCACCAGATTCTATTTCAGATGGAGAGCGAGACTGTCCGTTCTTCCTGTACTCAGAAATACTCAGCTCGGACAGCGTATTCGCTCCGCGACTTGAAGACCCGTGAGGACTGGAATGAGTGGCAAGCGAATGTCCTTGGAGCGGCAATCTTGATGCCACAGAAAGAGATTGATCTTGCCATGTGGTACTTCGCCGGAGGCAAGAAACTTATCAACTACGAGGGGGTGTTCGCATACAGAGACAAATTGTCATTGACAATGCTGTGTCAGCAGCTCGCTGTATCAAAGTCTGCAGCTGTGATTCGGCTAAGGCAGCTCGGTTATATCGAAGATCGCCCGTACCAAGAATATTCTGACCCGTTGGAGGTGTGGTGATGGCAAAAGACATCCGGGTAACAGAACTCTCATTGGAAATGCAAGAGAAAATCAAACGGGCTCGTCATGCGATTGCCTCTCAGAAGACACGCATGGTGAAATGTCCCTATTGTCAACATAACACAATCGTTGTTTTTGAGGACACACGCGGCCATGTCCAGGCGAAGTGTAAACGCTGTGGACGGGAGACCGTTTTTGATGTCCTCAGTATGAGACGGTTACGACTCCGCCTTTAACGAAAGCGTTATAGGCAGAGAACAACAAATAAATATTTGATAGCTGTGCTGTGGAGCCGCTGACTGGTGAGTCTTCCTAACGCCGCATGAACAGAGTTGCTAATTTGAAGCTTCTGTTTATTCGGTATTGGATTGTGACTTACCGTCATGCGGCTCTTTTGTTGTCTTGCCCTTCCCCGGCTTTGCGCCGGCGGAAAGGACAAGACAATGAGTATTCCCAAGACCCCAATTGAATTCGATTATGACCTGTGGACCACAGAAGACGGAAGATGTATGGTGCGAGTCAAGGCTACCGGCGAGATAACGGAGGTTGAGCGCTCTGTCATGCAGGCTCTGCGTTCGGAGGAGAAGCGGCTGCGGCGGGCCATATCTCCGGAGCAGGGTGAGCACAGAGATGGAATGTCCAAACCAACAATTCTCTCACTGGATGTACTCCCTGAAGATGTGGGAGACTCCAGCTGGCTTGCAGACACTGTCGATTACGCAGAAGAAATCTCCACGAAACTGCTGGAGCAAAGCCTGCGAGAAAGCCTGACTCCTACCCAATATGGAATTTACCAAGCATGCATCCTGAATGGGATCAGCTACAAGGCTTATGCAGATCGAATGGGAGTTAGCTATCAGAGTGTCCAGAATGCAATCCGACTCATTCAGAAAAAAGCCAGAAATATTTTTGGCTGATGGTTGTGGTTTGCAGAAAAGATGTCCGTTGTAAGGTGAAGGGGTTTATTAGGACACCTTCGCTGAACCTTCTCAATTGAATATCCGGCAGCTAAATAACATCAGCGGATGAGCGAGCGATGCGGACGGTGCGCAATGACCACCTGTAGGAGAAAAAAGGGCAACAGCCCTCTTTCTCTTCTATCAATGACGGCCAATAAGGTGCCCAGCGGGTCCACCGATTCAAAAGCAGGCGTGGCAGCCTGTTTCGCCAAGACCTTGTTCGCCTACTATGGTACCCCTGCCCAGCCACAGTCTCAAGCAATGGGGGCAGCTCGGAGAGATCCTCGGAGGGGTGAGAGTCCCGGAGTGCGGCGCCCGCCGCAGTTTAGCTGACCGCCCTGGCCTGGGGAAGTAGTGTCGAATACAGGCAAACCAAGATGAACAACTGTCTTGATATCAGAAGCAATGGGGGTCACCCACCATGTAACGAAGCAAGCCAATGCTTACGCAACCAAACCGGGTGGCCCCTATTTTTGTGGTATCAATTCATTTTCATATTTAGGAGGGATCACACCATGATTGCCACATCGCAGACCAAAAGTGCAAACTACCTGTTTATCGTGGCCGTACTGAAGTCGATGCGGGACGGCGGCGTGATCACCCCTGCCGAATACGAGCGAGCCAAGCGCTACTACCAGAAACTCACCGGCTCCGACCTTGTCATTGCGGATTAGCCACTACAACAGCATAGTCTAATCTGATGGGTTTTGAGCACCACCGTCTGTTGACTATGTAGAAATTCCTTTGTCTGCTTTCTTTCAATAGACTTTGCACCTTTGTTGAATATAATGTTGCTTAAGCCGGAAAAGTGGATTGTACCAAAATGTAGTACAATCCAAAATTTAGCCAGAAAGGAGGGGCGCTGATGCCGCAGGCCAAACTCATCTCACCTATCACCAGGCAGGAAATTCGCAAAGTCCGGGTTGCCGCTTACTGCCGGGTATCTTCCAATTCGGCGGATCAGCAGAACTCCTACGCCAACCAGATCCGGGTCTATACCAGCCTCATTCAGAGGAAAAAAGAGTGGGAGCTGGTGGAGATATTCGCTGACGAAGGTCTGTCTGGCATGAACACACAGAACCGCACCGAATTCCAGCGAATGATCAAGATGTGCGAACAGCACCAAATTGACCTGATCGTCACCAAGTCCGTCTCCCGCTTCGCCCGAAACGCCAAGGAGTCTCTGGAATATGTCCGGAAGCTGAAACTGCTCGGCGTGGGGGTGCAGTTCGAGAAAGAGGGGATCTACACACTGGCCCTCGGAGATGAGATGCTGCTCAATACCTTCTCTGCCATCGCACAGGAGGAGTCCAAGGCAATTTCCCAGAACCAGCGCCTCTCCATCGTGAAGCGGATGCAGTCTGGGGAATATGTGGACAGCAACGCCCCTTATGGCTTCCGGCTGGTGGATAAAGCGCTGGTGGTCTATGAGCCGGAGGCAGCCATCGTCCGCATGATGTTCGAAAACTACCTGCGCGGCCAGTCCACATCGGAAATCGCCCGTGATCTCAACAGCCGCGGCATCAAAACCAAAACTGGAAAATCCGTCTGGCGTTCCACCAAGGTAGCATACATCCTTGGAAATGAGCGGTACTGTGGCGATTGCAAATACCAGAAAACCTATCGCGACACCACAGTTCCTTTCAAACAGTTCCGAAATCGAGGTCAGGAGGATATGTTCTACGCCTCCATGACTCACGCTCCGCTCATTGACCGAGACACCTTTGACAAGGTTCAGCGTCTCCTGAAAAAGCGACAGGATGTCTTTGGGAAATCCACAACGCAAAATATCTACCCTCTTACGAGCCGCATTCAGTGTTCTGAGTGCGGCTCGTATTTTCGTAGGCGGCAGGTTTCCGGGACAGTAAAGTGGGGATGCTCCAAACACATTCAGGATCGTACTCAGTGCAGTTCAAACTACTACAGCGAGGAGAGGATCTACGATGCCTTCATCGCCATGGTCAATAAGCTTCGGTTCTCTGAATACGACATCCTGGGTCAGACCCTGCTCCGTCTGGAATCCGCTGAGCTGAAGCGAAAGCAGAAAAACACGGCCGCAAGGGAGATCAGCCGGAGCATCGCAGATCTGAACGCCAAGCTGGTGATGGTGGAGCAGCTCCATGCAAAGGGATATCTCAAAGACGAGGTCCATAAAGCCCAGGTGCAGGAGATCAACGATCAACTGCGCCGGCTGAAGCGGGAGCGCCAATGTGAATTCTCCTCGGGCATTACCAATATGATAGAGGAACTGACACGGCTGAAAAAGCTGCTGGAAGAGTTCGAGGAACCCCTGGACCGCTTCGATGAGAAGCTGTTTACCGAGATCGTTCAGGCCATCAGTATCAGCCGCCGAGATGAAATGACAGTCACCCTTATCGGTGGGCTGAGATTCACAGAAATGCTCTGACAGAGAGGAACCTCGCCATGAAGAAGATACGCTATATCCCATACGGCTACACTATGAGAAATGGAAGGACAGTCATCGCACAGGATGAAGCTGCGATCATCCGCGAGATATTCAGCGCCTACATCAACGGCGCCTCCCTCCAAAGTATTGCCGAGCTGCTGACTGAGAGGAAGATCCCCTACAGTGAGAGAACGGATGTGTGGGATAAAGCTCGTATCGCACGGATCATTGGAAACGCCAAATACATTGGCGATGGGGAATATGACCCCATCATCGAGGAGGAGCAGTATGAGGAAGCGGCTGCCGTGAAAACAGCGCGCCAACGGAACACCTTCGAGAAAAATCTGGAGGGAATCGACCTGCTTCGGGATCTGGTCCGATGTGCGGAGTGCGGGGCCTCCATGCGGCGAAGGGTGAGCAGTAAGCACCGGATTCGGGAGAGTTGGGAATGCGCCAACCCAGACTGCGGTCAGCGCATCCGGATTTCTGATACCCACCTGTTGGAAAAGGTGACAATCCTGATGAACCGCATCATCACCAATAGCTATCTGCTCATCCCCCGCCCCAAAAAACGAAAAGAGCTGTCGGCGGAAGCCCAGCAGATCAGCCGGGAAATTGATGCCGAGCTGGAGCGGGATGACCCCAGCGATGCGCTGATTATCGTCAAAACAATCGAAATGGCAGGGCGGCTCTATGCTGAGAGCGATGCCCATCTGCAGATCGCCGCATCCATCGCCCGAAAGCGAGTTAGCATGATGACTCCTCAGGAGGAATTCAGCCCGGCTTACTTTAGTGACATCGTCGCCTACCTGACGCTTGGAAGCGGAGGAAAGGTGGTTCTGCATACCAAAACCGATGTCGAGATCGGAGATGAGGAAAATGAATGTAACCAAGATACCTAAGAAAACAATATCAGTTATTGAGCCAAAACGCTCTCTGCTCGTCAACAGGGAGCAGTATCATCAGCGGCGGGTTGCTGCCTACTGCCGGGTATCCACCGACAGCGAGGAGCAGCTCACATCCTATACCAACCAGAAAAAGGTATATACCGAGATGATTGCCGCTAAGCCCGAATGGGAGTTTGCCGGACTCTACGCAGATGAGGGCATCTCCGGGACACGTGCAGATAAGCGCCCCCAATTCCAGAAGATGATCAACGACTGCTTGTCGGGGAAAATCGACTATATCATCACCAAGTCGGTCTCCAGATTCGCCCGAAATACTGTTGACTGCTTGGATCATGTACGAATGCTCAAGGCAAGGGGGATCGGCATCTACTTCGAGGAGCAGAATATCGACACCCTGCAGATCGACAGCGAGCTCTATCTGGTCATCTATGCAGGCTTCGCACAATCCGAATCGGAAAGTATCAGCAAAAATGTCACCTGGACCTTCCGAAAGCGATTTCAGGATGGCAAGCCCATATTCCACTACAAGTGCCTGCTGGGGTATCGAAAGGGTGAGGACGGGGGTCCGGAGATCGTCCCCGAGGAGGCTGCCATTGTGGAGCGGATCTTCAATATGTATCTGGCGGGGGAAACCGTAAATCGGATATCAGCCAAACTCAGAGAAGAAAATATCCAAGTGCCAGGGAAACGCTTCTCCTTCAGCGCCAGCATGATCAAGGGCATCCTCCGAAACGAACGCTACTGCGGGGACAGCATCCTGCAAAAAACGGTCACGGTCGACTGCATTGGAAAGGTACGCCGCAAGAACAACGGGGAGGCTCCCATGTACTATGTGCAAAACAGCCATCCTGCCATCATCAGCCGGGAACTCTTCCACAAAACCCAGGAAGAACTTGCCCGGCGGATGAGCCGGGCGCCGAACTCCACCAAAACGGCCACAACGGCCACCGGGAAATACTCCCGGTATGCACTATCCAATGTGATTATCTGCGCAGAATGCGGGAGTAGATACAAGCGCGTGACCTGGACATCCCGCGGGAGAAAGCGGGTTGTCTGGCGCTGTATCAACCGCTTGGACTACGGAAAGCGATACTGCAAATCTTCCCTTACAGTAGACGAGGAGGCACTCCATGCAGCTATCGTCCGGGCTGTCAACCGCTTTAACGAGGAAGACGAAGCCACCTATCTTGCACTGATGCGGGCGACCATCGGGGAGGCCATCGGTCTGAATGGAGGCAGCGACGAAATCGACCTGCTCCGCCGAAAAATCGATGGCCTGAACCGTAAAATGGTGTCCCTCATCAATGAGAGCGTAGAGAGCGGCGATGGCATCGAAAGCCATGAAGCGGAATTCAAGGAACTATCCGATACCATCGAGCTCCTGCAAGGGCGAATCAAGAAGCTGGAAGAAGCCCTTCTCTCCGATAAGGGGAATGATGACCGCATCCTTCAACTGCAACAAATCATAGCAGACCGTGCGGCGAGAAAGATGGAGTACGACGATACCATTGTCCATCAGATGATCGAATGTGTGAAGGTGTATCCCGACGGTAGGCTGGACATTATCTTCGGAGGAGGGTATCTCATCGAAGAACACTTAGAGAAAGAAAATTCATAACTTCAAATATAATTGACATAATCGCCGAAATAATATAGTATAATATATGTTAGGAGGCGATTGTGCATGGCGAAAAAAGCGGCGGTCATCATGCCGCAGACAAGGGAGATCCTGGAGCAGATGGGAGAGCAGATCCGCTTGGCCCGCCTGCGCCGGAAGCTGAGTCTGGAACTGGTGGCGGAGCGAGCCGGGATCAGCCGGGCCACCCTGATCTCCATCGAGAAGGGTGCGCCTACGGTATCCATCGGTTCCTATGCCGCCGTGTTACACGCACTGAACAATATGGACAGTGACCTGCTGCTCATCGCCAAGGACGATGAGTTTGGCAGGAAGCTGCAAGACCTGGCGCTGCCCACCAGAAGACGGGCGCCCAAGAAAGGAGAGTAGCCTATGGCTCAGGAGGAACGAACCATCTATGTGTACGAAAATTGGCGGGGAGAACTCCCCAGTCTCCTGGGAAGGCTCCGCTGCGGCTTTGTCCGGGGACAGGAGACCTTCTCCTTTGAGTACGACCCCGTCTGGCTGGCCTCCGCCGACAGCTCCTTTTCCCTGGACCCAGACCTGGCCCTCTACCGGGGGCGGCAGTATGTGCCGCTGGACAAGCGGCTTTTCGGGCTGTTTGCCGACTCCTGCCCGGACCGCTGGGGACGCCTGCTGATGAGGCGCAAGGAGGCCATCGACGCCCGCAAAGAGGACCGCAAGCCCCGTAAGCTCACCGAGAGCGACTTCCTGTTGGGGGTCTACGATGAATCCCGCATGGGGGCGCTGCGGTTTGCTCTGGAGGAGGGCGGGGAATTTCTCTCCCATGACAAGGCTTTCGCCACTCCGCCTTGGGTGCATCTCAGGACGCTGGAGAATGCCTCTCTCGCCTTCGAGCATGACGAGAGCGGCCTGAACGAAACATGGCTTCGGGAACTGCTGGCTCCCGGCTCCTCTCTGGGCGGGGCAAGACCCAAGGCCACAGTGCAGGCGGCGGACGGGGCTCTGTGGATCGCCAAGTTTCCTTCCAAACATGATGAGACCAACACAGGGGCTTGGGAGAAGGTGGTTCATGATCTGGCCCGACTCTGCGGGCTGGATGTGCCGGAGTCCAAGCTGGAGACCTTCTCCAAGACCGGCAGCACCTTTCTGGTCAAGCGCTTCGACCGGGATGGCAGCCGCCGCATCCACTTCGCCTCCGCCATGACCCTGCTGGGCAAAACCGATGGGGCCTCGGCAGCGGATGGAAGCAGCTATCTGGATCTGGCGGCGTTCATCCGGGCCCACGGGGCGTCACCCCGGCAGGATCTGGCCGAGCTGTGGAAGCGGATCGTGTTCAGCATGGCGGTGTCCAATACTGACGACCACCTGCGCAACCACGGTTTCCTCCTGACCCCCACCGGCTGGCGGCTGGCACCCCTCTACGATGTGAATCCTGACCCAGCGGGAAACCGCCTTTCCCTCAATGTAAGCGAGTATGACAACACCATTGACTTGGCCCTGGCGTTGGAGGTGGCTGATTACTTCGGCCTGTCCCCCCAGGAGGCGGAGCAGGCGGCAGAGGAGATCTGCAAGACCGTATCCAGCCGCTGGGAGCGGCTGGCGCAGCAGTACGGCCTCAGCCGCGGCGCTATGGAGTATATGCACACCGCCTTTTCCCTTCAAATATAAGCAAGGAAACGGACGATTCCCTGTGGAGTCGTCCGTTCCTTTATTCCTCGGGGGTATCCCCCAAGGTGTCCTCACCCTCTTCCTCATCCAGATCCGTATCAATATCCAATCCTTCATTGTTACCCACATTCTTCTCATAGAGCTTGGTCCACTTGAGCGGGTATTTGCACTTGCGGTTATAAGCCAGAAGCATTGCCTCGGCATAACCCATAGAGCCGGGCCGCCGTTCCTTGGCTGTCCTCGAGAGCAGCTTGACCGACATTTCCCCCACCTTTTCCTTAAAGGTTTCATCTTTCATTGCGTCGCCAAAGGTGTAGACCAATCTGGCGATTCCGTTGAGCATATTGGCGGAAAGGGAATTCATATCGCCCTCCCAAGTGCCCACACACAGGCGCAGCGTTCGGTCAAGAACATGGTATCCAAATTTGTCAAAAATGTTTTCCAGAGTGGATACCGCACAAACCACGCCATAATTCCGAACCTGCCCAATAGACAGCGAGTAGGACTCTACCAGATCACGGATGATAAGCTGTTTCTGGTTTCCAGCTTCGATATTTGCCATGAACACCTCGTAGGGTTTTAGAGGTTTTACAAACTTCATCTGATTGGCAAAGATATCTGCCTCATGTTCGTAGTTCAGATCGTCGTAAATCATACACCAGACTGGAGTATCACGGGAGCCGGAAGCCAGCGCAACAATTTCCACCGTGTGCTGTCCGTTGAATACATAGTTCACCCCGTTTCTTCGGCTCACTTTGACGGGATTGATCTGATACAGGTCGAAATGAGTTGCCGCATTTAGTACGTGCTGTTCGGAGATGCTTCTCTGGTACTCCTGGTTGGACACAAGATTTTTAATAGGGATCTGCTCAAAATGTACATTGGGCACGAACATACTGAAATCGGCCATCAGGAATCCTCCTTGATTGCGGTAAGCATCTCCTGCACTTTCTCTTCCAGTGCCGTCAGCGCTACACACAGATTTTCCTTGGCTGTAGATGAGATTGACTCCAGATGTGCCATGGACTTTGTTCGGTCGATAGAGCTCATCCAGGAAGGAATGGTGAGAGTGAGCCCCGCAACCTCTGCATCCGGGTCATAGGCGGGCATAGTCTTGATGCCAGGCTGTTCCACCGCCTGCATAGAAGTTTTGGATGGCAAATCTGGGGAGAGGCTGCGCCTCGACTCACTGTATCGGGCAAACGCATAGGGATTATTTCCAATTTTTTTGCTGAGCGCCTTTAGTTCCTCGGGTTCCATCTCAGCCAAGACTACAATGTTCTCAAATGAGATCTTGTATGTCCCTGATAGAATATGTGGAACTAATTCCGGCGCATTTTTTGCGATAGCATCTAATGCCGTGCTATATTTAGCGTATTTTTGAACGGTTGCGCCAGACACATGATACTCCTTTCCCAGACGTGCGGCGGTTCGCCGACCGCTCTCTTCATCGATAGGACGGCCCCTTCCTGTTGCCGTGCGGGGATTTAGACGATACTGATTGTAGCCTTGCTCGTTCCGCTGAACTTTCTTTTCCGCCTCATATTGCCTGCCGATCAGATACTTCTTTGTCTCCTCTGAAATGTTGCGGCGGCCAAGCTGATTGGAGCAGATCCAGACGATGGCGGCAGCTCGGTTGGAAAAAGCCTGCTCCCTTACCCCATACGGGATTTGCAATTTGTTGCAGATCTCGTAGCGATTGTGGCCATCAACGATGGTGTCGTTCCAAACAATGATGTCTTCACGGCAACCCTCCATCACCAGATTGAGCTCCAGCTGTCGATATTCCTCACGGCGGAGAGGAGGAATCAAATTTTTGAATTCCGGATCGATTCTGAGCTGCCTAAACCCCTTCTCTGCCATGCTGCCTCCTGCGTTCCTGCTGTCTTACTGTTTTGAGGGAGAAATATGCGACCCGGTTGATCTGGTCGATCTCCCCAGTTAGATGGTAGTTGAACCGCAGGTCAAAGCCGCCCACCATTTCAGAAAAGTTGTTCAGTAGAATTGAGCTATAGAATTCCACAGACTGCTGGGTCGTATCTGATAACCGAACCTTGTTTGCGGTTCCGCCTAAAATTGGTTTGTCAGAACCGAGAACAGCGATGTACAGTTCCTCTGGATTTACCAGAAATTGAACATACGCAGGATTTCCCAGGAGACGAATCGTCTGCCTGTGGATGCGAATTCTGTTGCGTAAAGGATCAAGCGTCAATAACGCTTGGGATTGATTATCACGATTCATATCCTTATCCTCCCTAAACGGACTTACTTGTCTTCATTACCAGAGACAGGCCCGTCTGCACATTTTACTGCATTAGCAGAAATGTTGTCGCGCAGCCCGTATACGGCGTATCCCTCAAAAATATCTACCTGCATGGATTTCTGGTGTTCACGGAATGGAAGGCCAAATTGCGTTTTCCAACCTTCCGGGAATACAGGCGTCCGAGACGATTTTGGCTTTTCCCCGTCCTTCAGCACGCGCTGATAGACCTCAGTAGCGGTCAGATCGAATGCGATGAGCCACTCGTCCTTGGCATGGATTACTCGTCCAAGGAGCTTATACCGATAGTCCAGGTTCCACCCCATCAGAGAGAATACCTTGGCGAAGAAGATCTTGCAGGTGATCTGCTTGGGCTTACGCCTGCCGGAACCGGTGGTACACCAGGCGCAGGCATCCCGGTCCTCTGCCCGACAGGGGCGGATCGCCAGAATCTTACTCTCCTGGTTGACCAGCACCTGTACCTGATTCACTTGGGGAAAACGGTTCAGGCAGGCAGCGTTTACATAGAACTTGTAGTTGTTGAAGGTCACAGAGGGCTCATTGATATGGGCAAAGAACTCCCGGCGCACTACCTGATAGCCGTCGTAATTGAATTCTCGATGCAGCTCCAGAACTTCATCCCCGCCGGCGCTATCAGACGGGACGGTCTCCGCTTCCATCTCCAATACGACAGGCGGGTCATTGCCCGTCTGTTCTCCATCCAAAGTACGGAGCATTCCGGCGATTACGCCTTCCGGCTTTCCCAGATTTTCATCGTTCAATTATGGTTCCTCCTTCCCGCACTGGCTAAATTCCTGGCGGATATAGGTTCTCAGCTCTTCAAATCCAGTCACATGGAGTTTCTGTCCGGTTTCATAGAGCTGTCCTTCCATGCGGATCTTCCAGTCTTCTTCACTTTGGTTACGAATTAGTTGGATGGAATGCTGATGGAGATAATACTGCTTTCCAAAAGAGCCAATCCACTCTTCTGGAACAGCCCGTACACGTTTACCCGAGATGGAAAGCGGCTGTACGGCCTCCGATGCACTCTGCTCCCCCTTCTGACCCGCAAGCAGGTACGATTTAATAAATGCCTCCGCGTCGTTGATGTCGAAAATATACGCTGATTCATGTTCGGTCTGGTACAAGGCCCCGGCAATACGGTATTTCAAATCCGTGCTCCAGCCAAATAGCTGATAAAGCGTTTCCATATAAGCCGCGCTTGCAATCTCTCTGGGGTAATACTTCCCGTTTACCAGTTTTGAGAAGGCAACAGCGTTGCGGTTGCTTTTTGCCGCTGTACGAACGGCAAATCGCATCTCCACCGGATGAACCAACATCTCTACATAATTGTTCTTCCCGAAGCTCCGCACGCAATCGGTGCTGAATTTGATCTTTTTATCTTGGAACAACACATAAGGACGGTGATAGCTATCAAAGAATTCACTACGGGCAATCTCAAAGCCTCTCATGTCAAAGTCGCCCGGCCCCAGGGTAATGCTTGTGGGTGCGGACAGTTCTTCCTGCTGTTCGTCGGATGGGCAGATACTGATGGAAGCCTGGTAGTAATCTGCCGGCTTAAATCCAGCCCACCGGGGATTGATGGTCACAAACCCTTTGAGCAGGCCGCTGTTAATTACCCGCAGCTCCGGGAGGATGGAGCGATTGCCATACTTGGAGTTGTTCAGAAGATGCTGAACCGCAATAAAATCATCTCTGGAAACAATGCCCTCGTGGTGATTTCGGTAAAGGCTCTGGGGCCGGTCGCCTCGATTCTTTCTGGACTTATGGTTCAGATAGTTTGGGGTGAAGGTCTTCCGGGTCAGCACATCCCCGCAATGACGCTCATTGCGAAGGACCTGGACAATGGAATTGGATGTCCACTTGATATTCCCCAGATAAGTCTTTCGGCCCAGCTCGGTAAGCGCCGCCGCAATATCGCTGGTGGAGTATCCGTACAGGTACATATAGAAGATGAGCTTCACCGTTGGTGCTTCATCCGGGTTCACAACCAAATTCCCTTCCGCATCGTGAGAATACCCCAGCAGCTTGGGGGTCAGGGGCAAGCCGCCGTCCAGCCGCATCCGCAGGGAGGTCTCCATGCTCCGGCTTCGGATGTGGGACTCTTCCTGAGCCATGGTGGCCTGAAAAGAAAGCGCCATCTGGGAATCGTCTTTGAGCGAGAAGATGCATTCGCTCTCGAAGAACACTCCTACAGGACTGGGCAGCTCCGCAAGCATTCGAACCATGCTGATGCAGTCCACCACATTTCGGGCAAAGCGCGACACGCTTTTGGTGATGATCATATCGATTTTACCGCTGCGGCAATCGGCGATCATGCTGTTGAATTCATCCCGATGAGCCAAAGAAGTCCCGCTGATACCTTCATCGGCGTAGATCTTGACCAATGTCCAGTTTGGGTGATGGACAACAAAATCTTCATAGTATTTCTTTTGCAGCTCATAGGAGGAAGTCTGCTGGACATTGTCTGTGGAGACACGGGCATACACGGCGACCCGTTGCTCAATATCGTTGTCGTAGTAATCAATGGGCTTTTTGGCCGGGATAAATTCATAGTTCTCCGGGTCAACTTTCGTGTTGATGCGCCGGCGAACCCGTTCTTTCCGCTCCGCAAGCTGTTTTCTCGTGGACTTGTCAATCATGAAGCATTTCCCTCCGGGGTTCGTCATCGGGGAGTATCTTCCAACCGGGATCTGGCAAAAAGTACGGGTCGTGTAGATCCTCCTGATAGTAGGAAGCCAGAGTATAGATATCTTCTGAAACAAAGTAGATGCCCACCGGCTTGGGCAGCGCCGCCAGGAGCCGGGCACAGAAGGAAAGCTCCGATAGCTTCTTGGAGATATTGCTCGCCTTCTGGGTAATGACCAGATCGACCTTGCCTTCGTAACAGTCTTGCAGAAGTCTTGCCCATTCCGGCGCGCTTTCCATATTGGGGGCGGAACTGCCCTCATCTACATAGAAGCCGGTAAACTCCCAGTTCGGGCAGAGAGCCAGCGTATCCAAAAACTGCTTCTTGTGAGCGGAGAGATAATCTTCATACCGGGTTTGATTAAAATAGCGGATATACACCGCCACCCTGTGATGATTTTTCGGAAGCGGACGCTCGCGCCTGATACCCTTTAACCAAGCGCGGTGTTCCGCCAAAAGCGCATTCTTTTCCGACTCTCCTTCCAGCAGAAAATCAAAAGACGGCATGATTTCCTGCTCCGACGCTTCGTTCTGAACAGCCAACTCTGACATACATGCTCCCCCCGCAAATTATCTTCCAAATCATTATATAATCTGCAGGCTATGAACAAAATCGACCAGAAGTCAACACCTTGACTTCTGGTCGATAAACGAGAAAAAAAGAAGCGAGCCGGACTGTCCAGCTCGCAATTTGTTAGATATTATCCTCTCGTTTTGACATGGTGGATTTCAATTCCCGAACGATTCTCAAGATGGAATCCAGCTCTTTGGGAGAGCAATCAGCGAGCAGCTCGTCAAACTCACTCTGATAGAGACTTCTCACTTCCGGAATATCTGGCCGAAGCATGGAATCTGCCGACACCTGCAAAGCTTCGATGATGCGAATGAAGGACTCCAGCTTCATGCTCGTCTTGCCTTTTTCGATGTTGCTGATATGTGGCAAAGAAATGTTGGCCTTCACAGCAAGGTCGGCTTGGCTCATGTGCCGGTTGATCCGTGCTTCACGAATGCGGGAGCCGATTAGCTGGCTCTCGGTTAAATCATGTTCCGCCATCGGCTCCCCCCCCTTTAGATATATTCTCCAGATTATCTATTTCTAAGAGTATATCAACTTGAGGTGAAATTGATATAATGCGAAGTTGATGATATAATCTAAACACTATAATAAGACTACAAATTTTTTTGGAGGTCTTATTATGAGCCTGAACTACAAATCCATTGGTAAGCACATCCGTGAAATCCGTCAGCGCAACAACCTTTCTCAAGCAATGCTCTCTGAACTGGTAGATAAAACGCCTTCTTACATCAGCTACATAGAGAGCGGTATCAAGAGCATGAGTCTGGACACCTTTGTTCTCATTGCGAATGCGCTGGAGGTTTCTCCCGACCGGTTGCTGATGGAACAGCTCACCTGCTCGGAACGGTGTGCCAGCGAGGAGATCACCCTGCTTCTTTCAGATTGCACCACCTATGAGATGCTTATTCTCATGGATGTTCTAAAATCCTTGAAAACTTCCTTGAAAGAGCATCAAGGCAGATACGGCAAACCAGATAACTTTGATTTTACAGCCCGAACCTGAGAAAGCAATCGACTGGAAGTCACGGGAACTGACCGCCGGTCGAATCGTGCACATAAATGTGAATATGTTTTTCGGAACCGTGAATATGTTTTCAGAAAGTCCGAGATATGGGCCTCCAAAGTTGGTATAATGGAGGGCGAAAGGTGGTATAGCCAATGATCTACTACACGGGCGATATCCACGGGGACCCCCGTGAGATCGTACAGTTCTGCGACCGGCAGAAATTGACCGAGCAGGACACCCTCGTCCTTCTGGGGGATGTGGGGGCCAACTATTTCCTAAACAGAAAGGACACCGAGATGAAGCGGCTCCTGACCAGAGTGAAACCCACCCTTCTGTGCATTCATGGGAATCACGAAGTGCGTCCGGCCAACATACCAACCTACCAAACGAAAGAATGGAATGGCGGGACGGTCTGGGTGGAGGAAGCCTTCCCCCGCCTGCTGTTTGCTATGGATGGCGAGATCTTTGATCTGGAGGGCCTCCGTCACTTAGTCATCGGCGGGGCCTACAGTGTGGACAAGTTCTACCGGCTGGCCAGAGGATACGGCTGGTGGCCAGACGAGCAGCCTTCCAAGGAGATCAAGGACAACGTCATCCAGACACTGGACGCCTGCGGCTGGCAGGTGGACACCGTCCTCTCCCACACCTGTCCCTATCAGTATGAACCGCGGGAAGCCTTTCTTCCTATGATCGACCAGAGCACTGTGGATGCCTCCACAGAGCAGTGGCTGGAGGAGATCGAGAGAAAGCTGCGATACGATCACTGGTTCTGTGGACACTGGCATATCGAAAAGCACATCGACCGGATACACTTCCTCTTCCACCGTGTGGAGGCGGCCCCGCAGCTCTTGACGGGAGGGGACACATTATGACAGAGGAAGAAAGACCGGAGGCCAAGGAGCAGGAGGCGTGCTTTGCCGCAATCCGTGAGATCGTCCAGGAGATTTCCCGCCTAATGGACGCCGCATATCGGCAATACAGCCGTTTGGTAGAACAGGTGTTGAACGGAAGAATTACCGAGGAACGAGAGATCGAGAGGATCATGGACGGACTTGTGGACTTTGGAGATGATCCAAGACTCTTTGAACTGTACAAAATCCTCTGCCGCCATATCTATTACAAACACCCTGCTCTTGTGAGAGAGCACGCTGCCATCTTCCGGCTCCAGTTTGAGGAGGCGGAGGACAGGGAACATCACTGATACGGAGGAGGTGAACACCATGAAAGCGCCGGAGATCAAGCACTATATCAACTGGCTGGGTCGGGTGGAGTACCGAAATATCAACTGTTCGTTCACCTATGACGAGGTATCCTACGAGGCCATCGACCGCATCTTCCGCCTTCTCCACCGGCTGGAGCCTGCCCCAGAGAACAATAGCTGGGAGCTTTGGCTTCGTGCAGAGCGGGGTGACATCGAGGACTTTGGCAGCTTTGAGGAGTTACGGGAGGAAGGGCAGGTGGAGAGCTTTGAGGAGTTTGAAACCTGGTGGCGTTCCGAGTTCCCAGAGGAGGTAGAGTGGTTCCACTTTGCCGCTGGCGAGGATCAGGAGATCGGATACCGGGCGGTATTCCTGGGCCATCGCCATGTGCTGGAGATGGACAGCCGCAAAGAGCGCGCCTTCCCCTATGACATCGCCCCATTCACCGCCTGGCTGGAGGGTGCGGTACGAGACGCCGTTCAGATGGTGGAGACCGGCTCTTATCAGGAACTGGTGGAGCGGGAGCTGCCCATCTGGCATCGAACCGGAACTGTCCTGCGCCGGGATCTGTGGAGGGTATTCCCTCAGTGGGAGGAGGAGTTCTTCCAGAACATCTCCCAGCAGGAGGTGGAGGAGTTTCTCACCTCGGCGGAGGGGTATCCTTTGGGAAAAAACAAGCGGCTCCCATCCGTGACTGCAAACGAATTCTATCACTTCTGTGCCCTTGGCTATCGGGCTATGGGATACACCGGAACGGAGAAATCGGAAAAAGAGCAGTACGCCCTCCACGCCGATGGGCGGGATGAGGGACTGTCCGAGCTGGACGGAGATTCCCCCGAAGCCTTTGCCCGGTGGTTGAAGGAGCGTCCCCGCACCGGCCACCCTTGGGAGGTATGCCGGGGCGGCAACAGCACCCACATCGACTGCTTCGTACAGCAGGATGAGCATGGCTACTATCTGGTAGTGGCCGGTCTTGCAGAGACCCGGACGATTGAGACGATCCACTTCTTCCTGGCGCTTCATCGGGCAGGCGTTCCCGTATGTATCCGAAACGCAGAGGAACTGAAGGCCCGCCTGACCGGAGCAGAGGCCATCGGCATCGTGCCGGAGGGAGTCTTTCCCGCCTACTGTCACGACCGGTTTCCGGGAGAAAGCATCGTCGACTTCATGAATCTGCCTCGGGAGCACCGGGAAGAGCTTGTAAAATACTGCCGATGGCAGCCGGTCCCGGTTCCCCGGCTGAAGAAGGAAGATGAAAGCCCATGATTTTCTTTACCTCCGACCTGCATCTCGGCCACGAAAACTGCATCCGCCTTTGCAACCGCCCCTTTTCCAGTATCGAGGAGATGGACGAAACCCTCATCGAAAACTGGAACCGCAAGGTCACAGGAAAGGATACCGTCTATATCCTCGGCGACCTTATCTACCGCAACCAAAAGCCGCCGGAGGAATACCTGCGGCGGCTGCGGGGAAAGAAACATCTCATCCTTGGGAATCATGACAGGGGATGGATCAGGAGTTGTCAGACGGAACAGTTCTTTGAAAGCGTCAATAACCTGCTGTATGTCGCAGACGGGAAGCGGCAGTACACCCTCTGCCACTACCCCATGATGTCCTGGCCACACATCATGCGCTGCTACATGGTCTTTGGCCACATCCACGGCAATACCGATGCGGATTACTGGCCGCTCATCCAGGCAAACGAGAGGATGCTGAATGCCGGAGTGGATGTCAATCACTTCGAGCCAGTCACCTTTGAGGAGATGGAGGCCAACAATCTTCTGTATAAAGGTCAGGCGAAACCCGAGCTTGAGGTGCAGCCGTGAGACCTCAAAAGGGCTTTTATGAGGCGGCTCCTGTGGCCAGTTCCATCGCACGGCAGGACTGGACGCACATGATGGAGCGAGCCGAGCGGAGCGGTCTCTCTCTCCAGTCCCAAAAAGGAAGCGCCGGGGTGCTGTTCTCCGTGAGAATCCTCGCTCCCATTTTAGATGGAGGGCTGCGGCATATCGTTCTGGCGGCGATCCAGTACAGTCTGGGGCGGCACACCTATATGCCCGGCATAGCTGCAGAATTTACCTGCCGGAACCTGAGCCGTCTGGATGCGGCTGCCCGTTCCGCCGCCGCAGCAAAGATCAGCGAACATTTGAGCCGATATGGAGAGCAGGAGCCATACCCGCAAGTGTGGCACGGCTTAAGCCGAGTGCTTACATCTGGCAAAATCAAAGAAGACGATAGGAGGAAAGAAAGGATGCCGATTCTGCAACCTCTGGAAAACATGGAACGCATCTCACGCCAGGCACTGGCAGATGACCTGGATGCCGTGCTGGAACGGATAAGCCGTGAGGATATCGGGCTGGTGATCACCGACGAAGGCAAAGACGACCTGGTCCTTTGCCCTGCCTCCTGGTTCAATCTTGACTATGTGGATGATTTTTCCTGTGTCATCAACAGCGCCCTCCGTTATGCCATGCGTACCGAAGATGAGGAGAGTGCGGCGGTCGTCCAGTACGCCCGCCGCCACTACCAGCTGTTCGATGACAAGACGCTGTCGGTGGCCGTCGCCGATCTGGAGCGGGAACTGAACCAGCCGATGGCGCCCCTCAAACAACCGCAGGTCTGGAAGGAGCTCCAGGAGCTGTTCCGACAGCGACTGGACGAGCTGCTGAAGGAATCTCCGGAAGACGAGGAAACGCACCATGGATGAAAAGCGATATGAGCTCGTGGAGATCCAGGTGGACGCAGAGCTTCTGGAACAACTGGAAAAGATAATCACTCCTATGGGGCTGACGCCAGAAATGCTGATTGTGAAGTTCTTTGAGTTCTGCGCAGATCCCGCGACCCAGGAACTGGCCATCTCCTTGCTTCTGAAATGGAAAGCCGAACAGGAAGCGGAGAGGGGAAAACCGGGAGGGGGACTTTGATGCTATCCAGGGAAACCTTCTGCGAAGCCCTGAGAAAGATCCAAGCGCAAAAGGATCGAGACGAACAGTTCAGTAAGGCACTCGCCCTGATGGGAGATGGACATTTCGTCTTTGAGGGCGGAGCGCTGCTTCTTGCCGCCTTGCTGGATGTGCTGAAGGAAGCGATCAACGACCAGTACGACTATATCAGCTGGTGGCTTTACGATGCCGCCCCGGACTATGAAGTCTGGACCGATGATGAAAAAACTAAGTGGTGCCTGAAGGAACCGGAAGCCCTGTATGATTTCATCCGGGATGAATGTCAGGGCTGAGCGGTAGCTTCTTCCTAAATTCGTTCAAGGAGGTCAAAGCAGATGCAGAAGTGCTGTCTCTACTGCCGGGTGGACGGGCCGCCCATCGAAAGCAACCACATCGCAATGGAACATCAGCGCACCGAGCTTCGCCGCCTTGCCGACCAGCTTGGTTTTGATGTTTCGACCGAAATGCTCCAGTATGAGAGCGGGTTGGATGCAAACCGACAGAGCATCAAGACGCTGATCCGTGATGCACGGCACGGAGTCTATAACCGGGTGCTGGTCATGAACAGCGGTCGCCTGACTCGTGACCCCGAAGGGCTGGCGATGATTGGAGAAAAGCTGACCGCCGCAGGGGTTCGGGTCTATTGCCCGGATGGCGAGATCGATCTGGCTCCTGCCTATTCTCATGGCTATTGCCGGGTGGCAACGATGGAGCAGACCATGTGATTGGGGAAAGTTCCCGCCTCGCCTCTCTACTATGGCCAGAGTGAATGCGGTATAATAAAGATACCACATACGCCAGACCAGGAAAGTCGGTCATTCCGACAGAAAGGAGATGTTGCCATGAGTTCATTCGAGGAAAAGAAAACAGAGCTTGAGAGGGTCCTCGGGGTATTCCAGAACTACATTGAAGGCTCTGAACTGCTCGATGTGGTCTATTCGAAGAAGTTCGGGTATGTTCTGCTTGGCCTGCCTGCGGCAGATTCCATTGATGACTCCGATGTAACACGACTGGAAGATCCCGAAACATTGGTGAAAGAGATTTATCAGAATCTCGCATACGACTTTATGGAGCGGGAAGGGCACAGCGAGGATTACACGGAAGCCACCAATCTGGAAAAACGAGCCATGCGGGAATGGATGAAAGAGTACACGGATCAGCTGCCGGAATACAACTACCTGCTGGACGAACTCCTTGGATGATGTGTCCGATGAAGCAGGAGCTTCCCTCAGTCGATCTTTCGTCCGGCAAAAGACGATATCTTTTTTGGTCGAACACTAAAATGGCCCTCGGGTGGAAAATCCGCAGCCATCTCAGCGAAAACGGCAAAGAGAATAATGGGTGAAGACCCGCAAAGCCTTGAAAATAAAGGGTTTTCGCAAATATCTCAATTGGTCTTACACTCCAGCAAAGTCCTGATTTCTTGCGAAATCAGGACTTTTTCCGTACTTTTTTGCTCAATAACTTACTTGCTGTTTTTTCTGACCCGAACGCTGACCCCAACGGGAGCGGATAGCGGAAAGCACTATACCGCATGGGAGAGGATGCTCCCCATCGCTTGCGCCGCCTTGAGCTGGGCGTCAGTGGTGACATGGGCGTAGGTGTCCAGCGTGAAACCCGCCGAGTAGTGGCCGAGCATTGATGACACGGTTTTTACATCCACGCCGTTCTGGAGCGCCATGGTGGCGAAGGTGTGGCGTAGGTCATGGAAACGCACCTTCGGCAGCCCTGCCCGCTTCAGGACGCGGTGCAGCATGTGCAGGACGCTGTCCGG